>ENA-OQED01000003-OQED01000003.1-human-gut-metagenome-genome-assembly--contig:-NODE-3-length-108990-cov-4.792326_pt1 | contig 108990 bp, 92 predicted proteins | sample MGYA00242790_ERZ504625 | MGnify/ENA primary metagenome ERZ504625 (study PRJEB26092, sample SAMD00036345) | human gut metagenome | host: Homo sapiens | study: EMG produced TPA metagenomics assembly of...
CTCCCGCGCGGTGCCGATCTACCAGACCACCTCCTACGTCTTCCACAACTTCGACCACGCCGAGGCCCGCTTCGGACTGGCGGACCCGGGCAACATCTACGGCCGTCTGACCAACTCCACCCAGGGCGTGTTCGAAGACCGCATCGCGGCCCTCGAAGGCGGCACCGCGGGCCTGGCCGTCGCGTCCGGCGCGGCCGCCGTGGAATACGCGGTGCGCAACATCACCCAGTCCGGCGACCACATCGTCGCAGCCAAGAACGTGTACGGCGGCACCTTCAACCTGCTGCGCCACACCCTGCCGCGCGACGGCATCACCACCACCTTCGTCTCCGCCGAGAACCCGCAGGAGTTCGAGGACGCCATCCAGGAGAACACCAAGCTCGTCTACTTCGAGACCTTCGGCAACCCGAACGCCGACCTTCCGGACTTCGAAGCCATCACCGCCATCGCCCACAAGCACCACCTGCCGGTGATCGTGGACAACACCTTCGCCTCCCCGTACCTGTTCCGCCCGCTGGAGCACGGCGCCGACGTCGTTGTGGAATCCGCCACCAAGTTCATCGGCGGCCACGGCACCACCCTCGGCGGCGTGATCGTGGAAGGCGGCAAGTTCAACTGGGCCGAAGTGCCGGGCAAGTTCCCGACCCTGACCGAGCCGGATCCGTCCTACCATGGCCTGAACTTCTATGAGGCCCTCGGCGGCGCCGCCTTCGTGACCCGTGTGCGCGCCATCCTGCTGCGCGACACCGGCGCCACCCTGTCCCCGTTCGCGGCCTTCCTGCTGCTGCAGGGCACCGAAACCCTGTCCCTGCGCGTCGAACGCCACGTCCAGAACGCGCTGAAGGTCATCGACTACCTGAAGACCGTGCCGGAGGTCGAGTCCATCTCCCACCCGTCCATCGAAGGCCGCAAGGACAACGACCTGTACAAGAAGTACTTCCCGAACGGCGGCGGTTCCATCTTCACCTTCGACATCAAGGGCGGCAAGGACGCGGCACGCGTGTTCATCGACAACCTGCACCTGTTCAGCCTGCTGGCCAATGTGGCCGACGCCAAGAGCCTCGTGATCCACCCCGGCCTCCACCACGCACTCCCAGGAGACGCTGGAGGAGCTCGAGGACCAGGGCATCCACCAGGGCACCATCCGCCTGTCCATCGGACTGGAGAACATCGACGACATCATCGAGGACCTCGAAAGCGGCTTCAAGGCCTTGCGCGAATCCGGTCTGGCCAAGTGACTTTGGTCTGAAACAACTGTCGGGCGGTCCGCTGCACCATGAGAAGGGGGTGTTGCGGGCCGCCCGCTTTGCACTGCGCTTGTAACGCGGATGGGATAAAATTTTCGCTTGTTGCGATATGGTATGTCGCAATTTGATACATCGAAAGAAATTCCTTGCGATTTCTTTACAAATCGTAGGAAAAGCAAGATGATTTTGCTATTTTGGTAAAAAGAGAGAAGAAGACTGTATTATGACGCAGGATGTCAAGAACGATATCAAGAAAGCTATTCAGGTCAACACCATCCCGTTGGTCGCCATCATGACCGCGGTCACCACCGTGCTGACCATGTTCGTGAAGATTCCGACCCCGACCCGTGGATACCTCAACCTGTCCGACACGATGATTTTCTTCAGCTCCTATGCGTTCGGCCCGTGGGTCGGCGGCATCATCGGCGGTCTTGGACCGGCGTTGTCCGACCTCATCTCGGGATACCCGCAGTGGGCAATCTTCACCTTCATCATCGACGGTCTGCAGGCGGTGCTCGTGGGTCTGCTGGTCCGTGAATTCAAACCGGCCAACGTCGTCATCGGCTCTCTGGTGGCCGGCGTGTGGAAGGTGTTCGGCTACTTCATCGCCGGCGGCATCCTGTCCGGCTTCGGTCCGGCCCTAGGCGAAATCATCGGCAACTCATTCCAGATGGTTGTCGGCCTGATCGTTGGCTTCGCACTGTTCTCCGCGGTGCGCAAGGCTTATCCGCCGCTGGTGCGACTCGGCAACCTCAGCGTCAAGGCCGGCGAGTGATACATTATTGTCTTGTATAAATAAAGCCCGTGGGTTCACCGATGAACGGCGATTCCACGCTTTATTTATACATATTCGTTCATATAGTATCCGTAGTGGCTGTGTTCGCGGCCGGTGCAATGGCTGATGTGCTGAAAGATATGGAGAAGAGCGCATGATCACGGTACGTGATTTGAGTTGGCAGTATGAGCCATTGGTGGATGGCGGCAAGCCGGTGGATAGCCTCAAGCATGTCAGCTTCGATATCAAATCAGGCTCGTTCGTGGGCGTCATTGGACCGACCGGCGCCGGCAAATCCACCCTGTGCATGGCTTTGGCCGGAATCATCCCGAATCTGGCGGACGGCACCATGACCGGACTGGTGGAAGTCAACGGCATGAACACCAGCCGTCATTCCGTATCGGCGTTGTCCGAACGTATCGGCTACGTGCAGCAGGATCCCGAAGCGCAGCTGTTCTGCGCGAGCGTTGAGGATGAGATCGCCTTTCCTTTGGAAAACCGCGGCATCGCACCGGACATCATCGACAAGCAGATCGACGTCATGCTCGATCTGGTCGGCATGACCGGCTACCGCAAGCGCGTGCCGGCCAGCCTGTCGGGCGGGCAGATGCAGCGTGTGGCCATCGCGGCGGCATTGGCGGCGGAACCCGACGTGCTCATCCTTGACGAACCGACTGCGGCGCTCGATCCGGAAGGCAAGCAGGAAGTCTTCGATGTGCTTGAACGCATCCGGCAGACCCGTTCCATGACGGTGATCATGGCGGAACAGGACACGGAGCATATCGCCTATTGGGCCGACCAAGTGCTGTTCATGGTCAATGGGGAATTGGTGCGCAACGGCGACGCCAGCCTGTTCGTCCGTGAAAAAGGACTGCTGGAATCCTCCGGCGTGCAGGTCGCGGACGATCCACTGCCGCAGGTCAAGGCCGTACAGCAGGGCAAAAAGCATAAGAAGGACAAAAAGAATCAGCCGGAACGGTCCAAGGACGTGGTCATCAGCCTGGACCATGTCTCCTACCAATATGAGCGCGGCGGCAATGCATCGAAAGCTCTGGACGACGTGACGTTTGACATCGAACGTGGCTCATTCATCGGACTCATCGGACGTAACGGCTCCGGCAAGACCACACTCGCCAAACACCTGAACGGACTGATCCGACCCACGCAGGGCACGGTGACGGTGGATGGGCTCGACGCCTCCAAACACAGCGTCGGCGAAATGGCGGCCCACGTCGGATTCGTCTTCCAGAATCCCGACCATCAGATCTTCTGCTCCACCACCAAGGAGGAAATCGCATTCGGTCCTACCGCGCTTGGACTGGACGGAGCCACCGTGTTCAAACGTGTCGACGAGATGCTGACGCTGTTCGACCTGCACCGTTATGAAGACGTCTCGCCGGCCACGCTCGGCTACGGCGAACGCCGTGCGGTGGCGCTGTCATCCGTGCTTGCAATGCGCACGCCGATCCTCGTGCTCGACGAGCCTACGGCCGGTCTCGACCACCGTCTCGCAGCACGCTTCCTCGGCACCATCGAGAAACTCAACCAGCGCGGCGTCACCATCGTCATGATCAGCCACGACATGCGCGCGGTATACCGGTACTGCACGCATGTGCTGGAATTGGAGGACGGAAAAGTCGTGCAGTATGGGCCGATCGACAGGTCCGAAGCGGCGCAGAAGCAATCTCGGACCATCCGCAAACCGCGTAAATCCAATGGGCCCGTTTCGGCGACGCATGTGCTGCTGAAAGTCACCAAGCATGAGGAAGGACGACACTGATGGACGCCGATTTGTATGTACCGGGCGACGGCTGGCTGCATCGCGCCGACCCCCGTGTGAAATTCCTCATCACCGTGGTCATGTTGGTGTTGTGCCTGGTATGGCGCAACTGGGCGTTCATACTTGACGTTCTGATCATCGAACATCTCATGCTCATCACCGACGGCGTGCCGCTGAAACGCATCGGCTGGGTGTGGAAGATCCTCGCTGTGATCATCGTGTTCATCGTGGTGCTCTGGCCGATTTTCGACCCATCCGGCACGCACGTGCTGTGGCAGTGGGGATGGCTGAAACTCACGCGAGAGAACCTCGTCATGGCCGCGGTGATGGGATTGCGCATTCCGGCGCTCGGATTCGCGTGCTTCCTCACGTTGTTCACCACCAGCCAGACCAAGCTGATCCGAGGGCTCACCTCCCTGGGCATGCCGTACAAGGCCGGACTCACGCTCGCCACCGCGCTGCGCTACATTCCGGTGTTCTTCTCCATCTTCCAATCCGTATCGGCCGCGCAACGGGCCCGCGGACTCGACTTGAACGGCAAGAAAGACGCCACCGGCAAGAAACGCAACGTATTCGTACGCTTGGTGGACCGGTTCAAATCGTATCTGCCCATCATCATCGCGGTGCTGATCCGCGCCTACAAAATGAGCCAAAGCGTCGGCTGGGCTATGGAATCGCGCGGGCTCAACCTCCAAGGCGTGAGACGCACCTACCGCATACAGCTGAAGATGAGACTCTCCGATTGGATCATCCTTGCGGTCACCGTCGCCGCGACGGCAGGCAGCATCTGGCTGATGCTGTGGCAGTTCTGAGGCAGGCCAATGTTCCAGAACGAACAACGCATCACCATCACAGCACGCGACCTGAAAGTGGTCTCGGCCCTGCAATGCGACGGCCGTATGACCATGCAGGCGCTTGCCGACAAAATCGGCATTTCCGTCTACGCGGCTACGGAAAGCTACCGCAGGCTTACTGAATCCGGCATCATGAGCATCGTCCCGGTGTGCAATCCATTGAGTCTGGGCAATTACAGCCAGGTGCTGGTGGGACTTCGTCTCGACGGGAGCAGGGATGAGGCTCTTGCCATGCTCCAATCCATGCCACAGGTCACCTACGTGGTCTGCGCTCTGGGGGATGCCGACATCATCGCTGAGGCTGTGGTGTATTCGGCTGAAGGCATGGATCATTTCCTCAAACATGGTCTGCGCGCGTTGCCGGGATTGTCCCGTCTGCAGGTGTTCTCATGCGGACGGCTGGTGCTTGATGACCACAATGTCAGCGTGGTGAACCGTCTGCTCGCCGCGCATGGCGAAACCGGCTTCCTGACCAAACGCGAGGCGAGTGTCGGCACCGATATTCCCTCGCATCGTCTGGATCCACGGTTCGTGCACACATTCAACGAACTGCAGAAGGACGGCAGGGCCAGCTATGCGTCGTTGGGGGAGCGTCTCGGCGTGACCCATACGGCGATTCGCGGCCGCATCAAAAAACTCGAAGATTCCGGCGTGATGCGCATTATGGCCACGGTAAGCCCCATGCGTTTGGGAGGATTCCGACAGGCATTCCTCGGACTTGGAGTGAAACCTCCATATCGGCTTGACTCCGAACAGCTTCTGGCCATCGACGAAGTGACGTACGCGATGAGTGGTGTCGGATTGAACGGTGCCGATTACCTGATTGAAATCATCGCCGACAACGATGAGGACCTATGGCGCGTGGTGGACGAATCCATTCGCCCATTGCCAGGCGTGGAACAGACCTGGTGGGCGTCCACCGTCAGTGTGGAGAAGGAGTCGTATTGGCTTGAGCCGCCGCACGAAGGCGTATTGCTAGGCGATTGACGATTGCCCGATGCTTGGAACATGGTTTCTGATCATCCAGTTTTCGCTGTTCCCGCGTTGATCTCATACTCAAGGATGAGTCGCGGTTCAGCAGGATTTCAGACCAACGCATGATGCCGTTGACGTCGAATGTTCCGTATGTTGGAAGTAACTTCACAAAGAAAGGAACTTCCATGGACATCAGGGACGCCATCAAAGCCAATAACACTGCCATTGAAGCCATCGATCTTGTCAAGGACTACGGTTCCGGAAGCAACGCGGTGCATGCGTTACGTGACGTCAATATCGCCTTCGAACAAGGAAAATTCACCGTCATCATGGGCCCCTCCGGCTCTGGCAAATCCACGTTGATGCACACGCTGGCCGGACTTGATTCGGCCACTAGCGGACACGTCATGTTCGACGGCAAGGATCTGACCCGCATGAACGACGACCAGCTCACCCTGCTGCGCCGCCATCAGATCGGTTTCATCTTCCAAAGCTTCAATCTGCTGCCGATGTTTACTGCCGAACAGAACATTCTCATGCCCTTGACCTTGGCTGGAGCGAAACCCGACCGACAGTGGTTGCGTCTGCTGGTGGAAACGCTTGGCCTTAAGGAACGTCTTAACCATCGTCCGAACGAACTATCGGGAGGCCAACAGCAGCGTGTGGCCATCGCGCGAGCATTGATCACCAAACCGAAACTGGTGTTCGCAGACGAGCCCACCGGCAATCTTGACTCTGTATCAAGCGCCGAAGTGTTGAGCTTCCTGAAACGTTCCGTCAACGAACTTGGCCAAACCATCATCATGGTCACGCATGATGCGGTCGCCGCGTCTTACGCCGACCGTGCGCTCGTGTTCGCCGACGGCCAGATCGTGGCGGACGTGAACAAGCCGACAGCAGACCAGATGAGTGAACTGCTGATGAAGGAACGCGAAGCCGCCACAATGAATGTGGCTTCCGTGAGACATTCCCGCTAAACGCACTGTAGAAGCATTCGAAGAAGGAAACAGAATTAACCATGTGGTCCATCACTTTGAAACTCATGCGAAAAACCAAGCGCATGCTCATACCCGCAGGCATCGCCATCATGATCGGCACGGCGTTCATCGCCAGCACCTTCCTGTTCGGCAATGCCATGAACGACTCCCTGACACGGCAGATGACCGCCATGTTCGGAAACGCCAACTATGCGGTGACCGTCAACAGCTCCGACCTGAGCGATGAGGAACTCAACGAAGCGTACTCCAGCACTGTCGGCGACTTCCATCTCGACCAGATCGCCGGCATCGAAGGGGTTGACGGTGTCCGCGCCTCGGTGGAAACCGGCGTCAGCGTTTCCAGGGGGGACAGCGCCATCAGCGGCGAGATCATCTCTACCGCGGCACAGAAGAACATGCTTCCCGTGAATATTACGGAAGGGGACCAGCCGAAGGACTCCAACGAAGTCGCACTGCCGGAAGACATGGCGAAACAGCTGAACGTCGGCATTGGCGACACTGTAAGACTGACCTCCCAATATGCGGTAGGCACCGATGGCAAAGCCAAAGTGGACAACGTGCGCGTGGTCGGACTCACCTCCGATCCGAACGGCGCCTACTCGTACTATGGTGGTGCGATCGTAGGATCCGACAATCTGCTTGCCGCAATGCAGGGAACGGACGATTTCGACACCACCGGAACAACAACGGTATACCTCGACCTTGCCTTGGATGGAAATAGCGTATCCGCAAAAACCATCAACAGTGTGAAAGCGTTGCTGCCAAAGCATTTCGATCTGATGTCGCGACAGCAGGTCAGTGACGAAAGCATCAAATCCTTAACCGGCAACCAAACCAGCATCGTCACCACATTCCTCATGTGCTTCGGCGTGCTTGCCATGTTCGTGGCGGCACTGGTGATCGCCAACACGTTCCAAGTACTCGTGGCGCAACGCCGCCGCACACTCGCCTTGCTGCGCACCATCGGCGCGAAAAAAGGCCAGCTGTATGGTTCCGTGCTGTTCGAAGCGGCAGTGCTTGGCTTCGTCGCATCCGTGCTTGGCGTGATGCTGGGAAGTCTGCTCATGTGGGGCATGTGCGTCAGCAACATCATGCAAGAGGGTATGCGATTCAATTTCTCTTGGCAGGCCGCCGTCATACCTATTCTCTTCGGTATTGTGGTGACGGTGCTCGCATCCCTGGGATCCGCACGTTCCGCTACTGCGGTGACGCCATTGGAGGCATTGCGCCCGATTGAACTGACCGACAACCGTCGTTCCAGCCTCACGCGAGCCATAATCGGTATTCTGATGGTGGTGGTCGGTATCGCCATGGTGGTATTTTCCATCTGGCGGGTACAGGCCACCAATGGCGGCGAGGATGCGAGCAGCGATCAATTCACGATGATTCTGCTCGTAGCCATCGCCGGCGCCGCACTGGTGTTCCTCGGAATGGTGGTCACCGCGGTGTTTTGGATGCCGGCCCTCATGAAGGGCGTTGGAGCGTTGGCCTCGCTGACAGGCCCTTCCGCAACGGTTGCTCACGCCAACATTCAGAAGAATCCGCGACGCATCGCAGCAACCGGTGCCGCTCTGCTCATCGGCGTCACCCTGGTTTCCACCATCGCAACCGGTGCCGCCAGCGCCAAAGAGACTATGAATGGTGCGCTCGCCACCCGTTATAGCGTCGACATCGTGGCCATGGGCGATGACATCAGCCAGCAAATGGTCAAGGATGTAGCCGACATCAACGGCGTGTCCGACACGTTGTATGCGCCGGCGGTTTCCGTGACCTTGGAGAAAGCGGATGGAACCCAGCCTACGTCCGCATTGCTGGTCGGCGTGAAGAATATCGATCAGGTCAAGCAGGTCATGCGTGCCAACTTGGGTAACGCCTCCATCGACAGTGATGGCGTGCTCATGCCAACATACAATGCGCAAACCGGCAAGGAACTGCAGTTCGCCAATGGTACGGCTGATTTCTCTACCGAATGGAACCAGGACGGCGACGCTACGCGTTCGCTGACATTGCAAGCAAACCAAGCCGACTACCGTCGCGTATCCGCACAGTATGGAGCTGTCGGATTCGTGGATGAAAGCCATTTCACCAATGGTGACCTCGATGCCGCCACCCATGTGCTGCTGGTCAAGGCGGATACTGACAAGTCGGGAGTTTCCGTTGACGGCATCTACAACGACATGCAGGCCGCATTGGAAAAGAGCACTGATGCGACAGTAACCGGACCGATCGCCGAACGCATCGTATGGGCGAAGATGATCGACTCCATGATGATGCTTCTGGTGGGATTGATCGCCGTGGCCGTGCTCATCGCACTTGTCGGCGTGGCCAACACGCTGTCCCTGTCGGTGATCGAACGCACCCGCGAATCGGCCACCCTGCGCGCCATCGGCATGACCCGCGGCCAGCTCAGGGCATCGCTCGCCATCGAAGCGCTGCTCATCTCGCTCGTCTCCGGCATCGCCGGCATCCTGCTCGGCACATTGTTCGGTTGGCTGGGCGCATACGTGGTGTTCAGTCTGTACGGCACCGTGGTGTTCCCCTTCGAATGGGGCGTCAACGGCATCGTGCTCGCCGTGGCCGCCGTGGCTGCGTTGCTCGCCAGCATCGCACCTGCCCGTCGGGCGGTCAAAGTACCGCCTGTTGAGGCGCTCGCAGAAGCTTAGACGATAAACGGAATGCTCCTTCGAAAGAAGGAGCATTTTTGTTGCCGAATACGTTTTATGAAGATTTTATACGAGATGGTTTTCGTAGGCGAACACGACGGCTTGGACGCGGTCGCGCGCATTGATTTTCGACAGAATATGCGCGACATGCGTTTTCACGGTAGGCAGGCTGATGAACAGCTTGTCCGCGATCTCCTGATTCGACAGGCCATGCGCGATTTCGATGAGCACCTCGCGCTCGCGGTCGGTCAGTTCGTCCAATTCCGGATCGGTGTACATAGTTGCCGTCGAAGCGGAAGCGGACGTTGCGGAAACGGGCGCTGCGGCGGCCGTTCCTGCGAAATCGCCATCCATCATCTTCTCTATAAGCCGTTTCGTGGCGGACGGTGCGATAATCGCATTACCTTGAAAAACTGTGCGAATCGAATTCAACAACGTTTCCGGTTCCGTATCTTTCAGCAGAAAACCGGAAGCGCCGGCATTGATCGCGGCCATCACATATTCGTCCAAATCGAATGTCGTCAGAATGATCACTTTGGTATGAGTGACTTCTGATTGTGTTCCATCGGCAGCAAAGCGATGCTGCAACGCACTGATCTGCCGAGTCGCCTCGATACCATCCATGCCGGGCATACGCACATCCATCAACACCACGTCAGGATGCAGCGTTTCCGCCAACGCCACAGCCTCTGCACCATCGCGCGCCTGGCCGACAACCGCCATATCCGGTTGCGAGCCGATCACCATCGCGAAACCGGCACGTACCAATTCCTGATCATCGGCAATGACCACATGAATCTTCTGTTCTTCACTCATACTCTCCACCTTATCGGCATTGTTCCGCTCACAGCGCGAAACAAACCCTTAAATCTCCCTGAAAACTTGAACCGGCTATCGAGACACGCGCTGCAGCTGCTCCTCCAGCGGTGCTGCAGGCCTCAACTGCAGTTCGCTCGCGCTACCGGCGTGAGTGTCATCGCTGAAACCAGTCTCACGAAGCACGCCAAGCAGTTCGCGCATACGCTTAAGCGCGGCACGCCCCTGTTCTCCAATGGCTTTGAACGCTGTGGAAATCTCATCGGCGGTCGGCTCCTTGCCTTGTGCTTCGGCGCGATCCAGCATGCGAATGCCATCGACGGCTTGATTGATCACGCTGTTCAACGTGGCAGTGACCTCAGCCTGAATGCTGGCACTGATACGGTCGCGCTCCATATTCGCCGCGAGAATACGCTGTTTCTCCTGCTCGGCCATCAGCGCTTCCTCTCGCGCCTGCAACACCAGTGCGTTGGAATCACTGGAACGAGCCCAACGTGCCCACGCCATAATGCCGGCGCACAGCATCAACACCGCAACCGTATACATAACGCCGGTAAAGAACGCTGCACCACTACTTGCCGTGGCTGAAACCGGTTTTGTCAAGCCCACGGAAGCGGCGATGGCGTCGAACAAGGTAGTGTATCCATGTTGGTCGGCTGCGATTTTCAAGCCCATCAGAGCCGAACAGGTGACAGCGGCAAGACCGGTCCAACGCCATGCGTGTTCACGCCCATACAATACGGCTGAATACAGTGCGCACAGCGACGCTACGATGTGCCCGACTTCAATCGATCCCAAAAACACCAATTGCACAACCGACAATACGAACACAATAAGCGCGCAAGTCTCGGGGAACCTGCGACGAACGGCCAGCGCCAATACGCAGCAGGTGGCGATCGCGCGCGAGAGTTGCATGTCTCGTGGACTATCGAAAAAGAGCGAAACCGACATGGGATTCAGTAGCGCAACCAGTAGCAGGGCGCCGACGGCATCCATCAGTACATAATGACGTTGCGTCCACGCGGAAACACGTTCCACCCAATTCGAACTGCGCGCATTGGACGTATTTGCAAGTTCCACGGATTCCAGTTTCAATGATTTGAGCAAATCACGCAGATTGGGCGCGGTGATGCGCAGATGTTGCAGGGCATTCGAACGATGATCGCGACCGGTCGGTTGGTTGGTTTCCTGCGTTTGCTCCGAAGGCTGATTTGGTATTCGCGCCGATATGCTGACGGCTATGTTGCGTGTGATTGCTTCGTCGGATAATTTCGCTTTGCTGGATATGGCAGTTGTGTTGCACGATTCTGACTGTTCCGAGGCATACTGTTCGTCGGTTTCGTCTGTCACCTGTTCTTTACCGCCGTAAGGCAGGGTGGCCATGACTTCGAAGCCTCCGCCGAGTCGGGGGCCAGCCTGCAATGAGCCTCCGGCCGATTCGATGCGTTCTTTCATACCCAGCAGGCCGTAACCTGGCGTATGCCCATCGATATTGGCCGCCGCGCCACGACCATTGTCGGTGACGCTCAAAGTGAGCAAACCGTTGTTCCATAACTCTTTAATATGTACATCGACGTGCGGCCCCGCATACTTGCGGATATTCGTCAGCGCCTCCTGCACTACATGGTAGGAAGCTATCGAGGCTTGTTCGCTGAGTTGTTCTGGGCTGGCGGTGCCGGTGATATTCCGTCGGATTCGAATGTCGGGGGAGACGTTTTGCGCTTGTTCCACAAGATTACCGATATCGTTATAATCGGCGTGCGGTGAACCCCCGAATACTCCCAGAAGACGTTGCATGTCATGCAGTGCGCGTTCCGATTCGTGTCGAATCGTCTCCATGGTGTTTCTGGCAACCGCGGGATCATGCGTGCCTGCATAGCGACCGCCGTCAGACTGCACGATGATGATTGACAGGGTGTGCGCCACCACATCGTGCATGTCACGTGCGATGCGTGCGCGTTCCGCCAACGCGGCGATATCGCGTTCATCCTGGTCTCGCGCGGCGATTGCATCATTGCGTTCCCGCATCATGCAAACGGTTGCCAGACGGGCGCGCTGCCAGAACGCTACAATGACGGTGGAAATAATGCATACTTCGAAAATCGGCGTCAGCACCAGCATGGATTGCGCCATCATGTCGGCGACTTCCGACATGGATGTTCCTGTGTAGATGGAACCGAGAGTGTCTTCCGTGGCCATAACGCCATTCGGATTTGAGCCATTCCAGCTGCTCCATGTATGCACTTTGCCTCCGGTGAGCAGCGGTCCATTGGACATGGTCCATGCCGCCAGCGCCGAAGCCAGAAGACCGATGGACAACGCCAGAATAATGAAGGCTTTCGTGTTTTTGGGATTGCCGTAGACGATCACCGAATACAGCATGAACAATGCCAGAATATCGGCGCCCAACAGGCAAGGGCCGAATATGAGATGCGCCAAGGTCCATGCCACGCAGAGCAACGCTCCGGTCTGCGGCCACCATCGACGGATCAGCAGTGGAATAAGCATTGCCGCTTCCCATGCCATCTGCGTGGAAGGCTTAAGGTCAAACAGCAATCCCGGATTATAGGTGATGCCGCCGGTCACGCCGAACAGCAGAACACCTATAACAAGCGTGATGATGAGATCGCCGGCGAAAACATGGCCATGCATCCATGACAAGAGACGCTGTTTGAAATTCGACATACGTTCCACCCTAGCGCCAGATATGCTGTGACGCCATCATGCGCGGGAATGAAATAGCGGTAAGATAAAGCCGCTTTTGTGAGGTAAGGTTGTCTCCGCATGTGGGTGAGATGGAAGCCATCAAAAAGTCACTACCCGCATTGAACATGCCGATGATGCCAAAGGGAAGGTGAATGCATGACGTTGCTGAGCGAATACTACGTGCCCGGATTGCATATTGAGGATCGTTCCATCAAGGTGCCGTTGGATTGGACGGGCCACGAGCCTGGTCATGGGTTCGATGGCGAATCGATCAGCCTGTTCTACCGTGTGGTCACCGCTCCCGAATATGTGCATGATGATCTTCCGCTGCTCGTGTTCCTGCAGGGTGGTCCCGGTGGTTCCGGTCCGCGTCCGCTCGGTCCAAGTTCCGATGGTTGGATTGAGGAGGCCATCAAGCATTTCCGCGTGGTGTTGCCGGATCAACGTGGTACGGGGCGTTCGTCCCGCGTCGATACGCATGTGATTGAGGGCATGGACGGCGACGGCAAGGCCGGTGCCGCGTTTTTGAAGCGCTTCCTCGCCGATTCGATCGTTCGTGACTTCGAGCATCTGCGTCGTACCGAATTCGGGGGCGCACGTTGGGTCACGCTTGGTCAAAGCTATGGCGGATTCCTGACGCTGACGTATCTTTCGCTGTTCCCGCAAGGGGTTATCGCCAGTTTCACCACGGGCGGCATTCCTCATGTTCCCGCCGATGCGACCGACGTGTACCGTCATACGTTCCCGCGCATGGCGGCAAAGACGAAGCAGTTCTACGAGCGTTACCCGATCGATGTCGAACGTGCCGCGGCCGTCGCCGACATTCTGCAGTCGCGCAAGGTCGCATTGCCGAACGGCGATCCGCTCACGGTGGAACGCTTCCAATGCTTGGGATCCGATTTCGGCATGAAGCCAAGTTTCGAACGCGTGCATTGGATTCTTGACCAGGCATTCCTCGACGGCGACGGTTCGGCCTCGACCTCGGCGGAACTGTCTGACGAATTCCTGTCTTCCGTGATGGATGCGACCTCGTCTCGCCCGCTGTACTGGCCGTTGCAGGAGTTCATCTACGCCAACGGCGAGCTGGAAACGCCGATTTGCTGGGCCGCCCAGCGCGTGCGCGGCGAGCATCCGGAATTCGCGGGTGACATCCGTCCGCTTAATTTCACCGGCGAGGCCATGTTCCCGTGGATGTTCGAGCAGGAACGTGCGTTGCGTCCGTTCAAACCGGCCATGGACGTGCTTATGGAAGACACGCATTTCGGCACGATCTACGATGCCGACCAGTTGGCGCGCAATGAGGTTCCGCTGCAGGCTGTCGTCTATTTCGACGACATGTACGTAGATTCTGGATTGCAGCTCGACACGCTGTCCCGCGTCGGTCGTTCACATTATTGGACTACCAATGAGTTCGAGCATGACGGCGTGCATGGTTCCGTGGTCTTCAAACGCCTGTTCAACGAAGCACTGAACAGGGGAGATCTGGAAGAACTGTTCTGACACAGACAATCCATCCATATATCGATATCAAATAGGAACCGGGAACAACAAGGAGAAACCATGTCCAACCCAACCATCGGATTCATCGGATACGGCAACATGGCACAGGCGATCGCCGAAGGCCTGGTCAATGCCGGCACGATCAACGGCAGCGACATTGTGGCTTGCGCGGCACACTATGACAAGCTGGAACGCAGCGCCGCCAAACTTGGTGCGAAAGCGGTGCATACCGCCGCACAAGTGGCCGAAGCCGCCGACGTGGTCGTCATCGCCATCAAACCATATCAGATTGAAGCGGTGATCTCACCGATCGTTGACAAGCTGGCGCAGCCAAACACCATCGTCGTGTCCATTGCGGCAGGCTGGGATCTGAACAAATTCCGTGACCTGTTCGGAACGTCTTTCGAACAGGCGCACATTCAATGCACCATTCCGAACACGCCGATGGCTGTCGGCAAAGGCGTGCTGGTCACGGAAGTCGACAACACGCTCACGCAGGAACAGACGGAAACCTTCGAAAACCTGTTTTCGTCAATCAGCCTGATCGAACGCGTGGACACCGCACACATGGGCATCGCCATGTGTATTGCCGGCTGTGCTCCGGCCTTCACCGACATGTACATCGAAGCGTTGGGCGATGCCGGTGTGAAATATGGTTTGCAGCGTGCCACCGCGTATCGTCTGGCCGCCAAAATGGTGGAAGGCGTGGGTGCGCTCTATTTGGCCGACGAAATGCATCCGGGTGCCATGAAAGACGCTGTCTGCTCTCCAGGAGGCACCACCATCAAGGGCGTCGCATCGTTGGAGGAAAGCGCGTTCCGCGGTGCGGTCATCAAAGCGGTCGACGCCATCGAAGCCTAATACTAAGCTAAGGAACCATGTCTCTTACTATCGGAATCGTCGGACTGCCGAACGTCGGCAAGTCCACCATGTTCAACGCATTGACCCGTAACAACGTGCTGGCGGAAAACTATCCGTTCGCCACCATCGAACCGAACACCGGCATCGTGCCGCTGCCGGACAACCGTCTGCCGGTGCTTGCCAAGCTCGTGCACACGGAGAAGATCGTGCCGGCCACCGTCACCTTCGTCGACATCGCAGGCATCGTCAAGGGCGCTTCGGAAGGCGAAGGCCTGGGCAACAAGTTCCTCGCCAACATTCGCGAAGCCGACGCGATCTGCGAGGTCGTGCGCGCCTTCGAAGACGATGATATCGTGCACGTCAACGGCAAGGTCGATCCGTCCGACGACATTGAAACCATCAACACCGAGCTGATCCTCGCCGATCTGCAGACCATCGAGAACGCGCTGCCGAAGCTGGAGAAGGATTTGCGCGGCAAGAAGATCGAACCGGCCTACATGGAGGCCGTCAAACAGGCGAAGACCATTCTCGAAGCCGGCGAAACCATTGATAAGGCGGCTCGCGAAGGCCGTTTCGACAAGGATTCCGTCTACGATCTGCACTTGATGAGCGCCAAGCCGTTCATCTACGTGTTCAACGTGGACGATGCCGAACTGCAGAACAAAGACATGCAGGCCAAGCTCGCCGCATCCGTGGCTCCGGCTCCGGCCATTTTCCTCAACGCGCAGTTCGAAGCCGACCTGACCGAACTCGACGAGGCTGACGCCCGCGAGATGCTTGCGGACGCCGGTCTTGAGGAGTCCGGATTGGATCAGTTGGCGCGTGTTGGCTACGACACGCTCGGTCTGTCCACCTTCCTCACAGCAGGTGAGAAGGAAGTGCGCGCATGGCAGATCCACAAGGGTTACACCGCCCCGCAGGCCGCCGGCGTGATTCATACGGACTTCGAAAAAGGCTTCATCAAGGCCGACATCGTCTCCTACGACGATTTCGTGGCCGCCGAAGGCTCCATGACGAAGATCAAGGAGGAAGGCAAGCTCCGTCAGGAGGGTCGCGACTACGTCATGGCCGACGGAGATATTGTGGAGTTCAAGTTCAACATCTCGAAGTAAGTGTTTCTCTGGCTCCCCTCTTTGAGGGGAGCTGTCGCTACAAGCGACTGATGAGCGGCACGGATAAGGCCTGAGAAGTCGTCTTCTCAGGCCTTTGTCATGACATTGTTCTGCAAGGACTGGCTGCTGCAGCAGCATAATGTGTGTTTTATTATTCGGCCTTGGCGGCTTGCTGGTCAATCCAATTGTTGACGTCGGTGACCGCCTCGTCAAGGGTTGCTTTGGCGGCTTTGTAGTATTTGGAATCTACAGGTTGACGATTTCCGCTCCGAATGGCCAGAGTGCGAGCTTGGCCATCTTGAACGATTGCAATCCGAACGGAATACCGATAATGGTGATGCAGTTGAGCACGCCTGCACCCAGATAGCCGAGTGCCATCCACCAGCCGACCATCACCACCCACAGGATGTTGGCCAAGGCAGAGCCGACTCCGCCGCCGTATTGCACGGTTTTGCCAAACGGCGTCAGGGTGAGTCCCGCCATCTTGAACGCTTGAATGCCGAACGGGATGCCGATGATGGAGATGCACAGAATCAGTCCCACCAATGCCCATCCGATTGCGATGGCCAATCCACCAAGAATGATCCACAGGATATTGCCGAGAACTCGCATGATTAGTCCCTTTCCGATTCCGGTCGATTCCGCGCATGTTCAGCTTCACTATTTTGCCAGAAATCATGACGGAAACACGAGACGCAACCCTTAGCTCGCCCCTGATTCATACCCGGACCGTTATTCATGCGGAGCGTATGCGTAAGCCCAATCCTCTTGTGAAGATTTTGTGTATTGTCAGGCATGCGTGGGTTTCACCGTCGATCTGAATGATGATAGACTTCTCGATGCCTGCCGTACGAAGACTCATCAAGGAGATGCCATGAACCTGTATCGCTACGCGATGTTCATCGCACGCGCCTGTCGTGGGTCGTTCGTCGGCAATGTTCTGTTTGCCAATCCACAAATGGCCCTATTCTCGATGCTGGTGTAGCGGGGACACGCCTTATGCCGGGATGTACCGATGGCCCATCCGCAATCGACGTCGCATGAATCGCTCACCATAGCCATCAACTTACGCAAAGCCGCGAATCGTTTGCCGTATATGAATGCGGAACGGATGGCGGCTTTTCCTTTACCCCGGACTCATCGGTGTCCCCGCGTCTTGACACAAGTATGGGGCCGGATCGCCCACACATGCCGTTACCAACAGAAGGAAATGCTGTGACCTCACAGAAAACCGCGGAATTCGGGTCCGCCGCCAGTTCCGTAAAGCCTATTGATTCGCACGCCCGATTCATCGTCGTGGGCGTGATCGTCGTCGGCTCGTTCATCGCGCTGCTCAACCAGACCGTCATGTCACCGGCCTTGCCGGCACTGATGCGTGATTTCAATATCACCACCGGCACCGTGCAGTGGGTGACCAGCGTCTACATGCTGGTCTCGGGCATCATGGTGCCGATTTCAGGCTATCTGATTGATAAATTCTCCACCCGAAAGCTCTTCGCCGGAGCTCTTGCCACTTTCATGGTCGGCACACTGCTGTGTGCCGTCGCGCCGAATTTCGTGCTGTTGCTCGTCGGACGCATACTGCAATCCGCCGGCTCCGGCGTGCTGTTGCCATTGGTCGCCGTAGTGCCGATGCTCGTCTATCCGCCGGATAAGCGCGGCACCGCCATGGGCATGGCCGGTATCGTCATGGCCGCCGGCCCGGCTATCGGCCCGGTTGTCGGTGGTCTGATGATTGACAGTTTCGGATGGCGCCCGATGTTCATTGGCATCGCAGTCGTGGCACTGGTCATCCTTGTCGGAGGCACGATGATGCTCAAGAACGTCAGCGAGTTGAAGAACCCAAAGCTCAACATCCTGTCCGTGATGCTTTCGACCATCGCGTTCGGTGGCCTGCTCTATGGCTTCTCGTCCGCTTCCACGATGGGATGGGCCAGTCCGGTCGTCATTACCTCAATCGTCGTTGGTCTTGTGGCCTTCGTCGCATTCGTATACAAGCAAGTCAAGCTCGATGAGCCATTGTTGCGCGTTGACACCCTTGCCACCCGCAACTTCCGCAACTCCGCGATTCTGGTCACTCTGATCAACGCCGCAGTCGCCGCAACCAACGTGACGTTGCCTATCTTCATCCAGAATGTACTCGGCCAATCCGCCACCGTCACCGGCATGGTCATGCTGCCCGCCGCGGCGGTCGGCATCATCCTGAGTCCGGTCGCCGGTGCCGCATTCGACAAATTCGGCCCGCGCGGCGTGGGCATCGGCGGCCTTGCGCTCATGACCATCTCTCTTGGTCTTCTCGGCACCATCAACACCAGGACATCAGTGCTGTTTGTCGCCGTGTTCTGCGCATTGCAGGCATCCGGTCAGGCTATCGCCAACATGCCGATCAACACTTGGGGCGTCAACGCTTTGCCGAACGACATGATCGCCCATGGCAACGCCATCGCCAACACCGGCCGCCAGATCGCGGCAGCCATTGCGACCTCGCTTCTGGTCACCGCAGAAACATCCGTGACCGCCTCGCACATGTCCCAGGGTGTGAAGTCCGCCACGGCCAGCGGCATCGCGTTCTCCTACCTGCTGTGCGCCGCCATCTCGCTGGTCGCCCTGATCATCTGCATCTTCACCGTCACCAGCCGTGCCAAGGAGAAGGCCGCACGCAACGCCGAGGCCTACGAGGCGCAAGCCTCCGCCGAAGTCGCGGCCGAAACCACTGAAGGCCAGCCCGTCGAGCATCACTACGCCGGCGCATACGTGGCCCCTGCCTCCTCCCTGTTCAAGCAGGCCCAGGAACAGTCCATCAGTGGGATCATGGACGATCAGCCCTACAGCTGCCTGGACAGCGATGACATCACGCATGTGGTGCGCGAGTTCATCCGCCTCAACGTCTCCAGCCTTCCCGTGGTGAACGGCGATGGCAGGCTCGTCGGCTTCGTCAGCGACGGCGATGTCATGAAATCGATTGCCACCTATGAATCCCGTACGGTTTCCACCGGCACTGGTTCGACGATGGTGGTGTTCGACGACGAAACCGTGGCCTCCAAGGTGCAGGCGCTCTCCGGCAAGAAGGTGATGGACATCGCCACGCGTAAGGTCGTTGCCGCCACGCCCGACCAGCATGTTGGAGAGGTGGCCCGAATCCTCGCCAAGAAGCAGTTCAAGAAACTGCCGGTGGTGGATGGTGATGGCAGACTCGTCGGTGTGATCCGCCGTAAGTCCGTGATGGAACATGCCTTCGACGCGTTGTTCCCAAAGGATGATCGGTGATTCGGCGTCATCATCGTCCGCAACAACATGCGCGTGGTCGCCTTCGGCGTCACTCTGGTGGGCGTCTCCGTCGTTGGTCTTGGCGTGGTCCATAAGCTGCTGGCGTATTTGCTGATTGATGTGGTGAACGGTTTGGCTTCGGCCATCTGCATGGGCCCGATGCGCACCATCATCCAGACCGAGACCGATGAGAAGATGGCTGGCCGTGTATTCGGCCAGGCACGGCGCAACACTAGTGTCGATGCGGCGCGTAACGCGGCCTGATGGCGATTAAGCCGAACTACCAAATTTGTGCGTACGACTCGTAGGACGTGTAGTCCGGCAAATCGTACACCAGTATCGAGAAAGGCATGGATTGGCCATTGTCCGGCCAATCCACAAATGCCATTTCTCCATAGATGATGGCACCTTGCTTATCCCGCAACACTAGGGAAACCTTGATCTGCTGTCCATCTGAAGGCTTGAAACCATCGGTCACGGCGCGGACTTCGCCATTGAAGGTCGTGCCGCCGTCGTTGTTGCGCACTTTGGAGATTCCGCTGATGGGGAAAGTGGCAGTGCCTTGTGCTTCCGTGACGTTGTACTCATTCGGACTGAGCGCAACGAAGTCCACGGTGGCCGGTGCGGTACCTTGACCCGCTTGCCCGGCGTTATATATAGTCTGATTCGGGAACGCCATATTCAGCGTTTGCGTCTGCGAGAACACGATGGAGCCGTCTTTGGTTCGCCGGTGATGGCGACTTCTGGATACTGTACCTGCAGAGTTGTGCTGGTGTTGCGCAGGGCGAATGCGTAGCTAACGTACCCCTGTTGGCTTACAGACCAACCGGATTCCACCAGCTCCAGCGGATTGTCGGCAACCGCGTCGGTGCCGCTTGTGCCGGTACTGTTATTGCCGCCAATGTGGCGGCACTGGGCTTGCGTTTTTCGGCAGTGGCATTGTCGGCAGCGTTGCCACAGCTGTATTGACCGGGGCATTGTCGGCAACGGCCTCGCCGTCCTGCTCTTGGACGCGCCGTTCGCGAATGCGTTGCTCAATGGGATCGTCGACCAAAGTCTGGATGATGCGTGCCAGATCGCGGTCTCAGACTGCATCCCACTTACCGACGTCCAACAATTGGGGTGCGGTTCAGTTCCGTGAAAAACACTCTTGTGCTTTGCTTCGTTTCCTGCTATGTGTGAAAACATGGATAATACGCATGCTCGCCGCTTCGATGACACGGTGCGGCGTCGGGCGGGGGAGCGCGGCGCCATCATGACGCTGCGCGACTGTCCGCGCGCCATGCGCGTTGTCGTGGACGGCATCGACCTGGATGACCGGCACCGGTTCCGCCTATGTGAGATAGGATTGGCTCCGGGCGCGGGTTTACGGGTCATGCAGCGGAGCGCTTTCGGCGGAAGGGTCGTCGCATTCGGAAACGAACGTGTCGCGGTGGACGGCGGCACCGCGCGTGCCGTCCGGGTACGGTTCGCGCGGGATGAACATGCGCAAGACGACGTTGCGTAACGCGAAGAGAACGGGAATATGCGCGAATGTTGAATCTACGGAACCTGAGGGGCGGCGACTGCTGCCGTTCGCAGAATGGCTGTTGCCGGCATCGCGCTTGTCGTGTCAACAGACCCGCGAATGACGGCATGGGCGGCGACTCCGGCAATATGGGAAACGTCGAAAATGTAAAACGCGTCGTGTTTGTAGGCAATCCGAACGTTGGCAAATCTTCCATGTTCAACGCGCTGCTTGGCGCGAGGACCCGTACGATGAACGCGCCAGGCACCACGGTGTCCATCACTTGCGGGCAATACCGGTACAAAAGCTCGAAAACGACGAAAAATCCGCAGAATTGGCAGTTTGTGGACACTCCCGGAACCTATTCGCTATCTCCGATGAGTCCCGACGAGCAGGTTGCCGTCGACGCGTTGACCGGCGCGTCGGGCATGCCCGTTCCCGACCTTGCCGTCGTGGTGCTGGACGCCACCGCGCTGTCCCGATCGCTGTACCTGCTGTCGATGGTGGTGGAGCTCGGGCTGCCCACCGTCGTGGCACTCACCATGAACGACCTCGCCGTCCGCAACGGCTGCGGCGTCGATGCGGAACGACTGTCCCATTTGCTGGACGGCATGCCGGTCGTCGCGATTGACGGACGTACCGGAAACGGCGGCAAGGCTTTGGCCGACGCGATCGCCGCAAGTTTCGAGGGAACGCCCGTTCCGCACGGGCTGACCGCACTGCCAACCGCGACAGCCGACGCCGACATGAAAACCGCCGACGGCCTGAGCGTCTGGGCCGAATCGCGGGCCGACGCACGACTCGACTGGACCGCCGGCATATTGCGCGGCCTCGACATGCATGCGGTCGACCACGTCACCTTGTCCGACCGCATCGACCGCGTGCTGCTGCACCCCGTGATTGGCGTCCTCGTCTTCCTTGCGGTGCTGTTCGTCGTGTTCCAGGCCACCACCACGCTCGCCAGCCCCATGCAGGATTGGATTGACGTGACCTTCCGCGGATGGTGCGCAGATGGACTCGACCTGCTGCTCGGCCTGTTCGGACCATCCGTGAGCGGCGGCTGGCTGCGTTCGCTGCTGGTGGACGGTCTGCTTGACGGCGTGGTCACCGTGCTGACGTTCATTCCGGTGATGGGCATCATGTTCCTGCTGCTGTCAATCTTGGAGGATTCCGGCTACATGGCCCGCGCCGCGTTCGTGATGGACCGTGCCATGCGCGCCTTGGGATTGGACGGTCGCGCGTTCCTGCCGATCATCGTCGGCTTCGGCTGCAATCTGCCGGCTTTGGCCGCCACACGAACCCTATCCGATTCCCGGCAACGGGTGCTTACCGGCATGCTGGTGCCGTTCGCGGCATGTTCCGCGCGACTATCGGTGTTTTTGGTGCTCGCCCACGCGTTCTTCCCGAAATACGCCGGTCTCGTGGTCTTCCTCATGTACGTGGCTTCGGTCATGGTCATCCTGCTGGTCGGCGTGCTGCTGCGCCACACCATGTTCCGCGGCCTCGAACCCGAACCGTTGATGCTGGCGCTTCCCGCATACCAATGCCCGCGCGCGTTGCAGCTGGCACGTTCGGTGCTGCTGCGTCTATGGGGTTTCATCCGTGGAGCCAGCGTGATCATCATTTCAATGATCACGGCGCTGTGGCTGCTGCAGGGCATTCCGGTAACCGCCAACGCAGGCGGTTTCGCTCATGTCGACGACGTGCATGATTCCGCGTATGGCGTGCTCGCCGACGCGGTCGCTCCCGTGTTCGCGCCGGCCGGTTTCGATGACTGGCATGCCTCGGCCGCGCTGATCACGGGATTCGTGGCCAAAGAGGTCGTGGTCGGTTCGATGTCGCAGTCATACCATGCGGACGAACCGGATGATGCGGCTTCCCAACAAGCCGGGGAGGGAACGCTGGGACAGAAGCTGCGCGCCTCGTTCGACCAGTCATCGCACGGCCACGGCAAGGCGGCGGCCATCGCCTTCCTGCTGTTCACGCTCGCCTACACGCCATGTCTTGCAACGGTCGCCGAAATGCGACGGCAGTTTGGCACGAAAGTCGCGGCGCGATCCGTCCTGCTGAGCTTGGCCGTGGCATACGTCATCGCCATCATCGCCTTCCAAACATTGCGGTTGATATGGTGAGCGGTATGGAACGGTCCGGCGCTTCCGCGCACGGATGGCGGCGCACGCCACGTACGGCTGATACATACGGCGACGGCCGGAACGATATCGTCGCACGCATCGCCGGCGACATCGCCGCAGGATTGACGGTGCGGCAAATCGCCGACAAACGGCATCTGCCGGTCGATTTCGTGGACATGGCTGTCGAACGAGCGGACAAACGGGGGCTGCTGGCCGTGATGGACATGCGGCACGCCTGCGGAGAGACGATATGCCAGCCCGATCCTGCGTCATTGGTGTGCGCAGGATGCCCATTCAGGATATTCCCATCTTCAAGCCCGTACAATAGGCAAGGTTAACAAGACGAAGAACGATGACAGCTATCGGTTCGCAAGGGGTGACACGTATGGATTATCAGTACCAGACCACTGAACAGCCTTCCAGCCCCCGCAAGGCATGGCCGATCGTCCTTGCCGTGGTCGTGGCCCTCATCGTGGCATGCGGTGCCGGCGTGTGCGTTTACCGCAACAAGCAGCAGGAAGCATTGGCCACATGCCGGCAATCGCTCGCGGAATTCAGCTCGGCCCGCAAAGCCGTGCTCGACACTTCCGAAAACGGCAGCGAACTGCAGAAGCTGATTCGAGGCGCGCTCGGCGTGAACGACATCATCGACGCGTTCGCGGACGCGGCCACCAGCGCCGAGAACACAGTCGATACGGAAGGCTGCAAGGCGGAAGCCACCATCACGCAGCTCAATCTCGTAGCCAAAACGTTGGACAGTGCCACCGATTCCCTGAACGCCAGTTTGAAAAGCATCCAAGAGAAAAACGCCGAAACCGCGTTGCAGGATCCGAAGGCCGATTCGGATGGCGCGGCAGCTGGACAATCGTCCAATAATCCATCCGGGCAATCGAACGGAGCCTCTTCGAACAGCACTTCTTCGAACGGTACCTCCGACACGAAATCGTTGGATGAATCCAAAAAGGAACTGCAACAGTCGATCGACGAGGCAGACAAACTGGTCGACAAACTCAGCAAGGACGATTCCCTGACCCTGACCGGGCGCAAACTGCTGTCCGCGCTGTCCAAGGCCGCGGACTCCGGACAGAAGCTCGTCGAAAGCAGCAACATCAAGGATTCCAAGTATTACAAGGCGGCCAAGGTCACGCTTGACGAAGCCATTGACATGGCTGACAACTGGGTGAACAGCCAGGCGGCCAAAGCGCAGTAGCATGCTCCCGCGTGTTGCTTCCGCAGCCACGTCTAAAGTTTCCTTCGGAAAGCATGACGTGAATACGACGTCGGATGTGTGGAAGCGTGTAAGGGGGGACGGATGGCAGACGCGGGGCAGGAATCATCGGAAGGCATTAGCGTATCGAAGCCGGTCGCCCGCGTGATGATGCTGGTCAACGCGGCGGTATGGGGGTCCGGCTACACCATGCTCAAGCATGTGCAGGAGAACATGCCGACACAGTGATGATGTTCTTCCGCATGGCTTCGGCGGTACTGCTTATGGCCATCGTGTTTTTCCCACGTCTTCGCAGGATTCGCCTGCGCCGCTATATCGTTCCCGGTCTGATACTCGCGTTGACTTACTGGCTGGGATTCATCTTCCAGCTCAAAGGACTTGAAACCACGTCTCCCGGACGCAACAGCTTCTTCACCGACACCTATTGCGTGATGGTGCCGTTCGTGGTGTGGGCGTTCACGCGCAAACGCCCCAGCTGGCAGCATCTGGTGGCCGCGTTCGTCTGCGCGTTCGGCATTGGTCTGGTGTCGCTGAGCGGCGGCGGTGGCGCGGAACTCATGCATATGAGCTTCGGTGACGCCATGACTATCATCGGCGCGTTTTTCTTCGCGTTGAATCTGGTTTTGGTTGGTTTCATTGGCAAGGATTTCGACGCGATCGCGCTGATGCTTGCCGAATTCGTGTGGTGCGCCCTGCTGTTCGGTGCTGGCGCGGTGCTTACCGAAGGCGGACCGTCCATGGCTTGGGCGCGGTGGGACATCGTGCTGTGCATCGCCTACCTGGTGATCGGCTCCACGGTGATCGCCCAAGTGTTTCAAACCATCGCCATACAGAATCTGCCCACTTCCGAGGCGTCCGTGATCTTAAGCACGGAATGCATCTTCGCCATGCTGGTATCCGTGATTTTCACCGGCGAAACGCTGACCGTGCCGTCGTTATGCGGTTTCGCGCTGATTTTCGGTGCGATTCTGCTGTCCGAAATCCAACTGCCCTCCGCAAAACGACAGCGTGGCACAACGGAAGGCGATTAGAAGAACAGCGCCGCGATTCCCGCCGCGAAGCACATGAGCAGCACGGACGTGAGGAAGCTCGCCAGGAACGCTTTCTGTCCCTTCTTCGCGATGGCGCTGAAATTCACATTGATGCCGAGCGCCGCCATGGCCATGCCGAGCACGATGTAGGCGAAGTCCACCAGATTCGGTGCGATGGCACCGATGAACGGCACGAACGTGCCGATGATGGAAGCGCCGATGAAACCGAGCATGAACCACGGGAACGACACTTTGCGTTTGCCGTCGGCCGGCATTTCGGAATGGTTTTTATCCCACCAAACGGCGATGATGATGGCCGCGAACACCAGCATCAGCACGCGGGAAAGCTTCATGATGGTGGCGATGCCCACCGCGCCGAACGCGTCGCCGGCGGCCACGGCATGGGCGATTTCGTGCAGGGACGCGCCAGCGGTGATGCCCAACTGCGTCTTGCTCAGGCCCGTCAACGGCCCAAGGGCGATTTCCAGCAATGCGAAGATGGTGCCCATGATGGCGATGATGGCCACGGCCATCACCTCATTGTTGGCCTTCTCATCCTCTTTTTCCGGCGGCACCTTGATGGAGCCGGACAATCCCATGACGGCTGCCGCGCCACAGATGCCGGTACCGCCCGCCACGAGAATGGCGAGCTGCGGATCGACGCCAAGCTTGCGTGCGATGTTGTAGCACACCACGATGGTGAGCGTCACCACCACTGCCGCGATCGGCAGACACTTGATACCCTGCGTGAACAGCACCGTCAGATTGAGCTTGAAACCAAGCAGGATGATGCCCAGGCGAAGCAGCTTGTTCGAAATGAGCCCGGCCGCATCCTTCACACCGGCCTTATGTTCGGCGGAACGGCTCGAATACCATTTGCGGATCGGGAACTGCGCGACCATGCCGATGAGCAGAGCGATGATCAACGCGCCGAACAGGCTGAATCCCGGAAACTGCTTGAGCCACGAAGCCACCAGAGAGGCCGCCAACGTGACGATGCCAATGAACGCCATTTCCTTGGTGGCTATGCGAGTCCACCATTTCTTGCAAAAATCAATCACGAGCGTCAAGTGTTCCGGTTCATGCGGACAAGCCGGCCGGATGGGGAGACACGCGCGGGAATCCATATTTTGCAACATATCTCGAACGGGTTTGAGGTCTGTTTGCTTCAAGTCGGGTTTAAGTTGGTACGCTGGAGATGCAAGCCAAAAACACAGGCAGAATCAAGGAGGGTCAAGATGCAATTCGAAGCCTCGCGACTGGAAGGACTGGAACACCGCACCGACGCGCAGTCCGCACCGGAAGTGTTCTTCACGCCGATCATCACACCGGAAAGCCTCGTCGCCGCCTACCATGCGCTCGGACGCAAGCCGGAAGGCAAAACGGCCATCAAAGTCCATTCCGGCGAATCGGAAAAATCCAATAATCTCAATCCTTCGCTCGTCAAGGACCTCGTGCAGGAGATCGGCGGCACGCTCGTGGAATGCGCTACCGCATACGACGGCAATCGTGAAACCCCCGAAAAAGCCTTGCCACGTTCAAAAAGCACGGATACGCCGATCTTGCGCCAATCCAGATCATGGACATGAGCGGCGAAATCGAGATCCCGGTGGCCAAGCACCGCCACATCGCCTACGACATCGTCGGCAAGCATATCGACGACTACGATTCCATTTTCGTGCTGTCGCATTTCAAAGGCCATCCGATGGGAGGCTTCGGCGGCGCGCTCAAGAACGTGTCCATCGGCATAGCCTCGTCGAACGGCAAACGCTGGATCCATTCCGCCGGCGTCACCAAGGACAAGTGGGTGGAAACTCCTCAGGATGCATTCCTCGAATCGATGGCCGAAGCCGATGAGGCCGTGATCAGCCACATGCATGGCAAGATGATGTATCTGAACGTCATGAACCGCCTGTCGGTGGATTGCGACTGCCTGGCCTCCCCGACGGAACCGGACATGCATGACATCGGCGTGCTGTCCTCGCTCGACCCGGTGGCACTCGACCAGGCATGCGTCGACCTCATCCACACCGCCCCCGACGGAGCGTCCGTCACCGAACGCATCGCCTCGCTCCACGGCGAACACATCCTCGAATACGCCGAGGAACTTGGCATCGGTTCGCGCGCGTACCGTCTGACCGTACTCGACTGACGGCGAACGCAATGGTCACGAAACCCGCGAAGCTACGGAAGCCAGCATCGCAATCGCACGTATCGAAACGTTGCTTGCCGAACGCGATTGTGTGTTCGTCGCAATCGACGGGCCATGCACGTCTGGCAAAACCACGTTTGCCGCGATGCTCAACAGGCGTTTCGGCGGCAACGTGCTGCACATGGACGATTTCTTCCTCCGTCCCGAACAGCGCACGCCGGAACGTTTCGCCGAACCCGGCGGCAACGTGGACCGTGAACGGTTCGAAACGGAAGTGCTGGCACCGCTCGCCGCCGGACAAGCCGCGCAATACCGGCCATGGGATTGCCATACAGGCGATTTCGCCGTCGCGTACGCCGTCGAACCGGCCCAGCTGACCATTGTGGAAGGCAGCTACAGCATGCACCCCGCCTTGCGGAGGTATTACGATTGCATGATCTGTCTTGCGGTCGATCCTGCCGAACAGTTGCGTCGGCTCGAACGACGCAATCCACGCATGTTGCAACGATTCGTCGACGAGTGGATTCCGCTGGAAAACCGCTATTTCGAAGCGACCAATATCCAAGCCGTCGCCGATTTGCTGGTCGACACCGCGCTGCCGGACGGTGGGTCGGTCGTCGAGCCGGTATGACGTATACGCATATCCGAAGAGAAGGAAACATTAAGGAGAAAACAAATGTCTGATTCCGCAACCATGCCCGCGGCCGCCCTGCGCCGCACCGACCTGCCGAAACTGAGTCTCGGCACCAAGACAGCAGCCACCCTGCTCGCCATCGTCGCAGCGGTCGTGCTGCCGCAACTGTTCCACGTCATCGGCGCCGTCTCCGGACAGGGCACCATGCTGGGCGTCGCGTTCCTGCCGATGCATCTGCCGATCATCTTCGTCGGCCTGATCGCGGGCCCCGCCGTCGGCGCGATCGCCGGCGCCGCCGCTCCGCTCGTGAGCTTCCTGCTGTCCGGCATGCCGATGCTGGCGATGCTGCCGCTCATGATGGTCGAACTGTGCGCATACGGCCTGGTGGCCGGTCTGCTGCGCGGCATCAAGCTGCCGAGCCTGGCGAAGGTGGTCATCGCACAGCTCGCCGGACGTGTGGTGCTGACCGCAGCCACCGCGATCGCCGTGTTCGCGTTCGGTTCCAGCAAGGCCATCGCCGCCACATGGACGAGCGACCTGGCCGCCGGCCTGCCCGGTCTCGCGCTGCAGTGGGCCCTGATTCCGCTCGCCGCCTACTGGACCGAGTCGCTGATCGCCAAGCGCAACCACTGATATGACGTTTGCCCGGCCACGTTCTGGGCAAACGCGTGATATGCGGGAGCCGAGCCGTTAAGCTTGGCTCCCGTTACTTATAGGAGGACTACGTAGGAGTTTTACGAAGGGGAAGCGGTCATGATCGCAGGAGTGTCCATCACCACTTTGCTGCTGGTGCTTGTCGCCGGAATCGGCGCGGGATTCGTCGGATACGCGGTCGGCGCGTCCTCGCTGATCTCCTATCCTGCGTTGCTGGCGTTCGGCATTCCGCCCGTGCTGTCCAACACCACGAACACGGTGGGCGTGTGCGGCACCGGCATCGGCGGCCTGCTCTCCGCCCGCAAGGAGCTCAAAGGCCAGGGACGCCGTGTGGCTGTCTACGCTTGCATCGGCTTGGTCGGAGGCATCATCGGCGGCTTGCTGCTGTTGGAATTGCCCGCGAAGGTCTTCGAATTCGCTGTGCCGCCGCTCATTCTGTTCAGCGCGTTGATCATCGCGCTGAACCCGCGGAAGAAAGCGGCCGCACGCGACGCTGTCGCGCAGGCGTTGCCCCAATCGCAGCAAGGCGAGCGCGCGGCGCTGATCGCCAGTAGGACGGCCAATGGCAGTCTGCGCAACGACCCGTGGTGGCTGTGGATCGGCGTGAGCTTCGTCGGCATCTATTCGGGATATTTCGGTGCCGCCGCCGGTACCCTCGCCCTGGCGATCCTCGACCTCGGCAAGATCGGCCCGTTCCACCAGATCAACGCGCTGAAGACCGTGGTCGGCTTCGGCGCGAACATCTCCGCCGCGATCATGTTCATCTGCCGTGGCTCCGTCTACTGGCCGTTCGCCATCGCCATGTGCCTGGGCTGCATCATCGGCAGTTCCATCGCCCCTCCGGTCACACGCCATATCCCCGAGAACATCATGCGCGCCGCCGCCGTGCTCACCGGCATCGTCCTCGCCGTCAAGCTTGGCTGTAGCACCTATTTCTAAAAGCCTTTGGTTCCGGAGTGTGGCGTGTGACCGTGCGGCTGCGCTCCGGAACGACAATTTCCGGTTCCTCGTGTGCCGAGATTCGTCTTGGCCTGGTGACTTGCGGCGGGTTTGTTCCCAAGCGGGTGTTCCGTAGGTGGTTTTTCGCTTCCGTAGGTGGTTGCCGGAGGAAAGGCGTTTGAGAAACGGCTTAAATTAAGCCATTCTCAGACACCAATACCAGAACCAACCACCTACGGAACCACAAAACCACCTACGGAATTGAGTCTGGCAACGGTGTTTGGCGCTTTTACTGAAGATGGTGAAAAACGGTATATGCCGCTTCGAGTGGCTCGATTATTTCGAATATCTGAAAAGAGTAGGAACCCCCCATTAGATAAGTGTCGATAGTGCCCGCATGACGATATCTACGTCCTTGTTTTCCAGCTCGCGAATGACGTGCAGATAGGTTTCCTGAGTTGTAGTCATGCTGGCATGGCCTAGACGGCGTGACACGCTGGCGATCGATACGCCGGCGAACAGCAGCAGCGATGCGTGTGTATGGCGTAGACCATGGACGGAAATAACTGGCACGTCCACGTTTCTGCAATGTTTTGCAAGCACGTCGTTGGCTGTTGAGTTGTAGACCTTGCCGTGCACGAAAATAGGTTTATCATGCGGAAGATCCTTGAGTAATCCAGACATTTGCATGATGAGTTGCCAGTCGAGTTGCACTTTACGCACGGACGATTCGTTTTTCGTGGGTACGAAACCGCCGCCGTTTTTATAATCCCAAGTTTTGTTGACGGAAAGCGTCTGGTGTGCGAAATCAAAGTCATCGGGTGTGAGCCCAAGCGCCTCAGAGAATCGGAGTCCGGTTTTCGCGATAAGGAGGATAAGCCAATCCCAGCTTGCCTCGGCCCCAAGATCAAGGTCCGCGAGCATGGCATGCAGCTCGAATTGGTTGAGATACTTCATTTTCTTAATGCGTGGCTGCTTGCCTTTGATGATGACTTTGCGCGTTGGATCACGCGGGATGAGTCCTTCGTCAACGGCATCGAGAATGGCGCCTTTGATCTGATGGTGAAAATCCATGGTGGTTTGGCGCTCATGATGCTGTGCATATCCGTTGATGAGCTGCTGGTATGCGGTTCGATCCATATCGGTGAGTCTGAGTTCAGGGATGAGCTTGCCGAGCCAGGATTGCGTAAGTCGATATTTGCCCATGGTCACGTCTCTGATGGCGCCTTCCTTGTACGTTCTCACCCACTGGGCGTAGTAGTCGCAGAACAGCGATTCTGATGTGATGGTTTCCTGCATGAGATGCGCCTTTCTGAAAATAGGGGATTGGCGCAGCCATCATACTTACGCTGATGAAGGGTGATGAGCGAATCCAGACGGCCGAAAAACGACGCAATTAATTCTTGTTCCTCTAACACTGGGCACTGGATAGGCATCTCGAAAAAGATTGAATCCGAAATAGAAAAACGATCAGACCTCGCACCGGAATTACCTTCGAGAAACATGAATTGATGCCATCTGCTTGTCTTGAAATAATGCTCCAGATATAGCTTGTCTATCGTGTCATCCACTGAAAAAACAGTATAAAGAGGCGACATAACGCCGTTTCTGTCAAGTTTATTCCGATTAATGGGCCCGCATGGAGCTACGGCCGAGATCCTGGGATTGTATATGAAGTCATCTGGATGCACTACGGAATAATTTCCAATATTCGCATCGTTTGTGATGTCATGGTCAAAATAGTCTAACTGGCTTACAACACCATGCTCAGCGGAATTGGTGAACGTCTCCTTAATCCCGTTCGTATTCTTTTCAATTCGCTTAGATGCTAATTCCCCCAGCTTACGCTGTTCCCAAGGGTCAGTGAAACCAGTGAAACGAATCTGCGGAACCAACGCTTTTTCATGCTGTTCGGCCATATCATTCACCCCCGAGCAGTGCTTTGAGCTCTTCCAGACCCGCCATATCGCGAGCATTGCCGGTCAAATCGCCCAGCATTCCAGCCAATTCCTTCTCCGCTTCATCGATTTGGCCGCATACATCGGCATATGTGGTGGCATACTTGTTCTTCAACGCGTTCACTTTGCCGATGAACTCGTCGATCACAGCATTCGGCAATGCCTCCAGCTGCTTCTGCAATGGTGTAATCCACTTGGCTTCCAGCAACCTTCTGGCTTCGTCATCACTCAACGCCTTGATCGCATCGCAGGTCTTCTCCTCCAACGCATTTCGCTTGGTTTTGATACCGGACTTCAGTTTCTTTGACTCATCGAACAGCTTTTGGGCCTGCACCAAGCCGCGCTCAAAATCGGAAACCGGATTCTTGCCGATCGCCTTAACCGCTTTCTTCAGCTCGGCGGCAACGAAGGCGTCACCGTCCTGATTGATCGCATCGCTATTCTGCTTGTCATCCTCATCGAAACCTTCCAAAATGGTTTCAATCTCGGAATCAATGTCCTGTACACGGCGTTCGTCCGCCTCGATCGCAGCCAAATCATCGTGCAGCAGCTCACGCTGAACCAAGTCGAAGGGCAGAACGCGGCCAATCCAGCCATCCTGCACTTCCACATCCTTGCCGCCTTTTTTCTTGATGACCATGTTCGGGTCCACGGCTCTTACCGCATCGAAGCCTTCGGAACCCAGCACTTCCAAATCAATGGAGATGCCGCCCCAAGCATCATCAAGCTTCTGATAGGCGTCATACGGGTCGATCAGCGCGGTATCGGCAACCATCGCATCCAGTTCCTCGCCAATGGCCGTTTCCTGCCCGAGCGCATCCACCTGTTCAGGATGCTCCACCAAACGGGAGCGTAAGTCAGCAGGCAGGTCGGAAATGGCTTGTCCATACGAGGCAATGAACGCCTGTACGTCGGCATTATTGCGCACCACAGTGGCGATATCATCGTGATCGCAGGCATAGCAGGCACCATTATCGCGGAACAGCTCAGCCTTCAGACTCGGCCAGGCGTTCCAATATTCCCCAAGCTGCTCGACTTCGCTCTTCGGAACGCCTCCGAACATCGAAGCGTACACATCCCATGTCTCCGCATTCTCAGACGAATCAACATACCGGGGAATGTTGAGGTTGTAATCATTGGCGCGAATCTCGTCAATGGACACCAAACGGCTGAATTTGGGCACCGTGCGGTTGTTCGACACCACGTCGACAATGCGTTTGATGTCAGAAGCCTGTAGCTTGTTGTTCTTGCCGTCCTTGATGAAATGTTTCGACGCGTCAACAATGAGCACCCTGTCGTCATCGCGTTTCTTGCGCAGCACCATCACGATGGTGGGGATGCCCGTACCGAAGAAAATATTCGCCGGAAGGCCGATAATCGCCTGAATATGGTGGTTTTCAATCAGGTTCTTACGAATCTGGCCTTCCTCGCCGCCGCGGAACAGCACACCGTGCGGCAGAACGATGGTCATGATGCCATCGGCACGCAGATGGTACAAGTCATGGAGCAGGAACGCATAATCCGCCTTGGACTTCGGTGCTATGCCATAGCTGAAGCGTGGATCGATCTCCTTGTCAGTGGGATCCCAATTCTGCGAGTAGGGAGGGTTGGAAACCACCGCATCCACGAACAACGGATTGTATGTTTCCTCCTTGTTCTCCAACGTGTCGAACCACGGCCAGTCGTCTTCCAAGGTGTCGCCGTTGCGGGCGACGATGTTGTCGGGAAGAATACCGCGCATCACCAGATTCATACGCGTCAGGTTGTAGGTGTTCTCCTTGAGTTCCTGCGCGTAATACATGATGGAATCCGGATTGCCATTGCGCCGAGCCACAGACTGGCCAATATGAATCAGCAAAGAGCCGGAACCGGATGTTGGATCGTAGATCTTGATCTGCTCGCGCCCCTGCAAATGCCATGCGACGATTTCGCTCATCAGCTGGGAGACCTCGGACGGTGTGTAGAATTCACCGGCCTTCTTGCCCGCATTGGCGGCAAAATTGCTGATGAGATATTCGTAAATGAAGCCAAGCACGTCATAATCCTGACGGCTATCCATCGGAATGTCCTTAATGAGATAAATCAGGTCTCGTGCGGCCTTGGACTGACTTCTCGCATCGGTGCCAAGCTTGGAAAGTCCGGTCTGCAGGGTGTCGAAAATACCGTCGAACACTCTCTTACGCGCCGGATTGATGTTGCGGGAGAACGCCGAAAGCGCATCACGCACGTTGGAAATCTCGAAATCGTTGCCCTTTTTGACCCATGTGGAGAACAGGTTGTCATAGGAGATGAAGTAGCCGCACTCATCCTGTACGCCTTCCACAATGTCCGGATTATCCTCCGTAAGCAGCAGCAGGTCATCCTCGGTGAAATCGGTGTCCTTCAAGCGCATCAGCTCGTTTTCTGAAAGGAATTTGTAGAAGATGAAGCCAAGAATGTAATCCTTGTATTCGTTCGCCTCAATCTTGGAACGCATCTTATTGGCGGACTCCCAGATTTTCGAAGCGAGCTGCTGCTTGTTCATCTATCCCTCCTCATTGCGGTGCCGGCAAAATGCGCGGCTCCACGAGCGACTGCACATCTTTCACAAGAATACCGCACCCCCGCTTGGGAACAGCGTAAGCTGGGGCAACATCTTAAGCTCAGTCGAGAACTTGGACATACTGGGGTTGATGCTCGAAAACTTACGGTAAAGCTTTGGGGTAAAGGAGTCGTTGAAAAAACTGATTTATATGGGGGGAGTGCCCAAACTCAATACTATATTCGTCATGCCGGCCAGTTTATGTATGGCAAGCTTGATTTTCTTCATGCTGCCTTTGGCGTCGTGCCTGATAAGTTGGATTGTTTTGAATCAACTCTTGACTCGCCTGCATTTGACATTGAAGGCTTAGACTCAAGTTTTTTACTGAATTTGGTAACACAAGAAGACTTCTATCTGAAAAACGGAAATATTGCCAATGGAAGCCGAAAAGCTAAACGTATTCATGAGGAAACATTTCTGAATATGGAAATCCGCGCTCCAGAACTTGTAGAGCAACGCCGAATCGGTGCGTTCCTCGACCGTCTGGATTCGCTCATCACCCTTCATCAGCGTAAGTATTGTGGTGTTGTTTCTTGGATGTTAGGGGTTGCGCTCGTAAGATTGGGCTCAGAAAGTGACGGTGCGTTCGGGAGATGAAACATGTTCTACGATAAGGAATCGGATTTCGAAGACGATCTGGTCGCGGTGCTGAAACGCCACGGGTGGACCGATGGTGTGTTGGAATACCCGACTGAACAGGATCTCATCGATAACTGGGCCAACATCCTATTCGACAACAACAAAGGCATCGATCGTCTGAACGGGCAGCGCCTTACCAAGGGTGAGATGGCGCAGATCCTTGAACAGATCGAAACATTGCGCACGCCATTGGCGTTGAACTCCTTCATCAACGGCAAAACCGTGTCCATCAAACGTGACAATCCCGCAGACACAGCGCATTTCGGCAAGGAAATTAGCCTGAAGATCTACGATCGCCAGGAAATCGCCGCTGGGCAAAGCCGGTACCAAATCGCAAGACAGCCTATTTATCCAGCTAAAAATAAGATGCTGAACGATCGCAGGGGAGACGTTTGCCTGCTTATCAACGGAATGCCGGTCATCCATATTGAACTGAAGAAAAGCGGCATTCCCATAAGCCAGGCCACCAATCAAATCGCCAAATACGCGCATGAAGGCGTGTTCACCGGGCTGTTCAGACTCGTGCAGGTCTTCGTGGCCATGAATCCGGATGATGCCGTGTACTTCGCCAATCCCGGTGAAGGCGATTTCAACAGCAACTACTTCTTCCACTGGGCTGACTTCAACAATGAGCCCATAGCGGCGAACAACCATGTCGGGCAGGATGAATGGAAGCGTTTCACATCTGATCTGCTATCCATTCCCATGGCACACCAGCTCATCGGGTTCTATACGGTCGCCGATTCCGCAGACGGATGCCTCAAAGTGCTACGCAGCTACCAATACCAGGCGGTGAACGCCATTTCCGACCGTGTACGCACCTGCAAATGGGATGAGCCGGTGCCAAGCGGCACGCCGGGCCGTCCGGGCGGTTATGTGTGGCACACCACTGGCTCGGGCAAAACCATGACCAGCTTCAAGGCTGCGCAGCTCATCGCTGGCTCGAAAGATGCCGACAAGGTGGTCTTCCTCATGGACCGTGTCGAATTGGGCACGCAGTCGCTGCTGGAATACCGGTCGTTCGCGGATGATGCCGATGATGTGCAGGGCACGGAAAACACGGATGTGCTCAAATCGAAACTGGCAAGCATCGACCCCAAAGACACACTCATCGTCACCTCCATCCAGAAAATGAGCAACATCAAAGCGGGCGAGGGGCATATCACCGAAGAGGAAGTGAAGAAGCTCGCTGGCAAACGCATCGTATTCATTATCGACGAATGCCATCGTTCCACGTTCGGCGAGATGCTGCAGGATATTCGCCATTCCTTCCCGAACGCGTTGTATTTCGGTTTCACGGGCACTCCGATTCATGAGGAGAACCGTAAGAAGGGCGCGACCACATCAATGGTGTTCGGCGATTGCCTTCACCGATACAGCATCGCCGACGGCATCCGCGATGGCAATGTGCTCGGATTCGACCCGTACATGGTGTTGACCTACCGAGATAAGGACGTTCGTCAAGCGGTCGCATTGGAGAAAGCGAAAGCCGCGACGGTTGAGGAAGCCCAGGTAGACCCGGCGAAAGCTGAGGTGTTCTACCATTACATGGATCCGAAGCAAATGCCGATGGGACCCATGGAAACGCAGGCCGGAGAACATGTCAAAGGCATTGAGGACTATCTGACCGCAGCGCAGTATGCGCAAGGCACGCCACATGAAGACAAGGTCGTGGAGGATATTCTCGACCAATTCCCCTTGCTGAGCAGAGGCAACAAATTCCATGCGATGCTGGCCACGAGTTCCATTCCCGAGGCGATCAGCTATTACCATCTGTTCAAGGAACGTGCTCCGCAGATGCACGTGACCGCGCTGTTCGACCCCAACGTCGACAATTCCGACGGCGCAATCCTCAAGGAGGATGCGCTTAAGGAAATCATCGGCGATTACAACGAACTGTTCGACAAGGATTTCATCATCCCCACATGGCCGAAGATGAAGAAAGACATCACCGCGCGGCTTTCCCACAAGCGTCCATACCTGACGGTCGACCAGCACCGTGAGAAACGGCTGGATCTGCTGATCGTGGTTGATCAGATGCTGACAGGTTTCGACTCCAAGTGGGTCAACACGCTGTACCTCGACAAAATCATCGACTATGAGAACATCATCCAGGCGTTCAGTCGCACGAATCGACTGTTCGGTCCCGATAAGCCTTTCGGAACTATTCGCTACTACCGCAAGCCACACACCATGAAGGGGTATATCGAAGCGGCGGTAAAACTGTATTCCGGAGACAAGCCGCTCGATCTGTTCGTGCAGAAACTGCCGGAAAACGTGCGCCTGATGGATGCGCGTTTCGAAGAAATTGCCTCCGTGTTCAGTGCCGGAGGCGTGGAAGATTTCATGCGACTGCCGGAATCGGTGGAGGCATGCCGCAAGTTCGCAAAACTGTTCGTGGAACTCAATGATTTCCTGGAATCCGCCAAAGTGCAAGGTTTCACTTGGGAACAGCAGGAATACTCCGTCACCCATGACGATGGATCCGTGGAGGTTGTGCGGCCGAAGCTTGATGAACGGACATATCTGATTCTTGTACAGCGGTATAAGGAAATGTTCAGCAGCGGCGAAGGTTCCGGCAGCGGTCCGGAAGCACCATATGAACTTGACGGCCATATCACTGAGATAGATACAGGATTGATTGATACGGATTACATGAACGCCAACTTCACCAAATGGCTCAAGGCGCTTGGCGGAGGCGATCCGGCCCTGTTGGCATCAGCCGAGGAGGAGTTGCATAAGTCGTTCGCTTCGCTCAGCCAAGAGGAACAACGGTATGCCGAACTGTTCATGCATGATGTGGAACGTGGCGAAATCGAGTTGGAGGAAGGCAAGACGCTACGCGACTACATCACATATTACGCGAACAGCGCCAAAAACAGCCAAGTGGAGCAAATCACCAAGGCGTTTGACGTGATGGGGCGTTGCTCAACGAGATGATGCGGCTTGACCTTACAGAGACAACCCTGAACGAATTCGGACGATTCGACCGGTTGAAAGCGTCGGTTAACAGGTCTTTGGCAAAGGCGTTTTTCGATAAGCCGGATAGTCCGGTCTCCCAATTCACGGCGAATCTTCTCGCCACGAAGCTGCTGAAGAGCTTTATCCTTGAGGGAGGATTCGATTTGGACGATCGGAAATAGCGGGGAGAATCATGGCTGTTGTTGACGAAGCGAAGCTGAGATACTTGGACTTCCTCTCCCGCGAGGATCGTGTTCGGCACCACCGGTACGTCGAGGAAATGAAGCAATACGACATGATGCGTTCCGGCGACATCAACGCCATCGCCGAAAGCACACGTCTGTGGGACTCCGGACTGTACGGCTACCTGTCGGACGATCCGCTCAAAAACGCGAAATACCGGTTCGTCACCACCATCACGCTCGCCACACGTTTCGCCATCGAAGGCGGTATGGACGAGGAGGACGCCTACAACGCCTCCGACCTGTACATCCAGAACCTGGAAAACTGCAAAACGCCCGACGACGTGCGCCGCCTGCACACCGACATGATGACATTCTTCACATGGGCCATGGCCGACATGCAGAAGGCGGAAACGCATTCCAAAGCCGTCAACGAATGCCTGGACTACATCCACTACCATCTGCATGAGAAAATCACCGTGCCCATCCTCGCCGAGCATGTGCATCTGAATCCCACGTATCTGTCGGAGCTGTTCAAACGCGAAACGGGCACGGCCATATCGCAATACATCACCGACAAGCGTATGGAAGCGGCCGAGAACATGCTCAAATACTCGGAATACAGCTTCGACGAGATCGCCCAGATCCTCGCATACCGGTCGCAAAGCCACTTCTCGAAGGTGTTCAAAAAACATTCCGGCATGACGCCGGGGGAGTACCGCACCAAGTACGCGCAGAACGGCATCTGGCCGGAGTGATTGCGATCACGGCGTCTACCACGCCGGTTGCGGTGAACCGCCGGTGACGGCACCGCGAAATTCGGGTGTGCCAATCGTGAAATCGACGTGTCCGCGCGTGCGAAACACGCGCGAATCAGCTACGGTGGAAGCATTCAATGATGATGCGCGCCACCGGCCGAATGAACGGCGGAACAAGGAACGTGCGCGCAGGATGTGGATGAAAGCGAAGGAATAAACGAATATGGGAATGCCCCTTGATCTGTATGTGATCCGACATGGCGAGTCGGAGGCGAACGTCATCATCAGCGCCGGCGAACAGGGTGACAACTCGCTGTATACGCAGGACAATGTCACCGTGCCGGACCGTTCGTGGAGGCTCACCGCCACCGGACGCAAGCAGGCCGACTGCATCGGCCGTTGGCTCGTCGCGCAGCAGCCGCTGTTCGACCGCTACCTCGTTTCGCCGTACGTGCGTACGCGTGAGACGGCGGCCACGATGGCCCTGCCGAAAGCGAAATGGGAGGAGACTCGCGTGCTGCGCGAACGCTCCTGGGGTGAGATCAACACCATCACGAAGGACGATTTCAAAACCAACTACGCGCGCAACTGGATGTTCAAGAACACCGATCCGCTGTACTGGCGTCCGCCGGCGGGCGAGTCCATCGCCGACGTGGCCGAGAACCGCGTGCACAACCTGCTCACGTCCCTGAACCGCAAATCCGATGCGGAATCCGTGGTGATGGTCAGCCACGGCGACCTCATGCTGGCGCTCATGCTCACCTTGGAAGACCTGTCCGACGAGGAATTCATGCACCGTGCGGCCTCCGACGAATGGAAGATCACCAACTGCACGTGCTTCCACTATTCGCGCCGCGACCCCGCCACCGGACGAACGCACAAGCGGTTCCGTTGGGAGCAGACGGCGCGTCCCGTACTCGACGAGACGGATGGTCGCTGGGTGGTGAAAGTGGATGATTGGCGTGAATTCAAGCGTCCCGTGCTGTCGAACGGCGATTTGGTGGACGTGGTGCACGCCGTCGACCGTCACCTGTGACGGCTGCCGGTATACGTTTTGTGACTGCGATTTAGCCCCCTATCGCTCTGTGGGGCGTCACGTATCGGCGCTTCCGCTACAATGGCGTGTGATTGCGCGGCGCGCGTTCTTGTTGCGCGTCGTAAAGAGAGTTAGGAGACAATCGCATGTCCAATCCAATCGCGGGCCTGTTCACGTGGAAGCTCCACGGCGACGGCAAAACGCTGAAGCCCGGCGAGGTCGTCGAACCTGACGAGAGGCTGACCTGGCCGCGCACCGCGGAAATCGGCGCGCAGCACGTCATCGCCATGTTCGGCGCCACGTTCCTGGTGCCGATTCTGACCGGTTTCGACCCATCCACCACCCTGTTCTTCACGGCCATGTCGACCGCGCTGTTCCTGCTGATCAACAAGAACATGCTGCCGAGCTACCTGGGCTCGTCCTTCGGCTTCATCGCCCCGATCGCGGCCGTCGCCAGCGCCCACAAGGGCCTCGCCGTCGCATCCTTCGGCATCATGGTCACCGGCATCCTGCTGGCCCTGATCGGTGTGCTCGTCCATTACGCGGGCGCCAAGTGGATCGACATCATCATGCCGCCGGTCGTCAACGGCGCCATCGTGGCCATCATCGGCTTCAACCTGGCTCCGAGCGTGTGGAACAACTTCAAAGTCGCTCCCGACACCGCCATCGTCACCCTCGTCGCGGTGCTGCTCGTCGCAGTGCTGTTCAAGGGTCTGCTCGGCCGACTCAACATCCTCATCGGCGTGATCATCGGCTACGCGTACGCCTGCTTCCGTGGCCAGGTCGACTTCTCAGCCATCGGCAAGGCCGCATGGGTCGGTCTGCCGGAATTCCGTCTGCCGCAGGTCGACTTCACCATCCTGCCGATGTTCATCCCGGTCGTGCTCGTACTCGTTGCCGAAAACGTCGGCCACGTCAAGTCCGTCTCCCAGATGACCGGCCGCGACTATGACGACCAGATCGGCACCGCGCTGTTCGCCGACGGTCTCGGCACCACCATCGCCGGTTTCGGCGGCGGCTCCGGCACCACCACCTACGGCGAGAACATCGGCGTGATGGCCGCCACCAAGGTCTACTCGACCGCCGCATACTGGTGCGCCGCCGCGTTCGCGCTGATCCTGAGCCTGTGCCCGAAGTTCGGCGCCATCATCAACACCATCCCCGCCGGCGTGCTCGGCGGCGTGACCACCCTGCTGTACGGCATGATCGGCATGGTCGGCATCCGCATCTGGGTTGAGAACAAGGTCAACTTCGACAAGCCGGTCAACGTCATGGTGGCCGCCATCACCATGATCATCGCCGTCGGCCAGTTCGAGTTCGCCTTCAACGGCATCTCCTTCAACGGCATCGCCATCGGCACCGTCGTCATCCTCGTCGCCTACCACGGCCTGAAGGCCATCGGCAAGGCGACCGGCACCATCGCCAAGGACGATCCGGACATCCTGTAACGGATCGCATCTCACGCTGGCTAGTTCAACGCCCGTCGGCCAAAAAGGTCGGCGGGCGTTTTTCATTGCCGTTTTCGTCAATCGATTGACGTGTTGCGTCGCATACGTTTTATGATGGTATCTATAAGCGATTGCGCAATGTGGCAAAGGAGACAACATGAGCACTGCGGCAGGAAAGAAAATCGCGATTGTGACCGGTTCCGCGCTTGGCTTGGGATATGAGCTGGCACGTCAGCTGATCGGCAAAGGCTGGTTCGTGGCCGGCATCGATTTCAACACGGCCCGTCAGGAGGAACTGTCCCGCACGTTCGGCGCGGACGAATACCGCGCCTTCGTCGGCGACATCAGCGACGAGGCGTTCGTGAAGGACTCCGTCGCGGCCATCAAGGAGATCGGCCACATCGACCTGCTCGTCAACAACGCGGGACAGCCGTCGTTCAAAAAGCCGGTCGACTACGAGGCCGCCGACGTGGACAAGTGCCTTAAGGGGCTCAAAGGCATGATTCTGTGGAGCGTCGAAACATTGAAGGCCGACGGCGAGCAGGACCTCAAAATCGCCAATGTCATGTCCACCGCCGCCACACGCGGCAACGCCAACGAATCCGTCTACTGCGCCACCAAGTGGGGTGAGAAGGGGTATACGACAAGCCTCAAGGCGGCCTACAAGGGAACCAGTGTGAAGGTTGTGGGCGTGTATCCGGGAGGCATCGACACCGACTTCTACCATGACAGCCACGATTACGTGTCGTTGGACAAGCAGCATTCCTTCATGAGCGCCGCGGAACTGGCCGAAGTGGTGCTGTTCAACCTCGTCAACGACGCGAATCTGACGGTTTCCGACATCCTCATCGAACGCAACTACCGGTAGCGTCGGCCACCAGTCACAGCCAAGGCAAAAGTATCGGGCATGGGCTATTGTTAACAGGTTTGCGCAACGTGCGTAATGTTTGACATGAAAGGCCATTGTGCCCGATACCGCTGTGATTGAAAATGAAGATGCCCTCGCCGCCGATTTCGATGAGGCGGGCGAGGAGGAGGAACGCCCCCAGACGTTCACCGAACTCGGCGTTCCCGGCCCGTTGGTACGCGTGCTCGCGGCCGATGGCAAGAAAACCGCTTTCCCGATCCAGGCCGACACCCTTCCCGATTCCCTGGCCGGTCGTGACATTCTCGGCCGAGGCCGTACCGGCTCCGGCAAGACCCTGGCGTTCTCGATTCCGCTGGTCGCGCGACTGGGTGAGGTCGACGCCGACGAGTACGAGAACATGAGCCAGTTCCGCCATGAGGTGGAACAGGTGCGTAAGGGGCATGCCGAGGAACGGCGCGCCGACGATTTCCTGCCGCACCCGCGCGGTCTGGTGCTCGCTCCGACCCGTGAGCTGGCCAACCAGATCAACGACGTGCTGATGCCGCTCGCGCAGATGTACGGCATGACCACCACCACCGTGTATGGCGGTGTGCGTTACGCCCGTCAGATCCGCGACTTGAGGGCCGGCGCCGATATCGTGGTCGCATGTCCGGGACGTCTTGAGGACCTGCTCGAACAGCATGCGTTGACGCTGGAGAAGGTCGAGGTCGCCGTAATCGACGAAGCCGACGAAATGGCCGATATGGGCTTCCTGCCGCCGGTCAAGCGCCTGCTCGGCCAAGTGTCGTTCGACGCGCAGATCATGCTGTTCTCCGCCACCCTCGACCATGGCGTCGACGAGGTGGTGAACACGTTCCTCACCGATCCGAAGATCCACAGCGTCGACTCCGCCACCGCGGCCGTCGACGAAATGACACACCACGTGTTCGAAACCACGCAGGGCGACCGTCATGAGCTGGTCCGCACCCTCGCTTCCGGCAAGGGACGCCGCATCCTGTTCACCCGCACCAAATTCCAGACCCAGAAGCTCGCCAAGGACCTGACGAAGAACGGCATTCCGGCGGCCGAGCTGCACGGCAACCTGAGCCAGAACCAGCGTGACCGCAATCTCGCAGCCTTCGAATCCGGCGACGTGAACGTCATGGTCGCCACCGATGTGGCCGCCCGCGGCATCGACGTGTCCGGCGTGGAGCTCGTGGTGCAGGTGGAGCCTCCGGAGGACCCGAAATCGTTCCTTCACCGCTCCGGACGTACCGCGCGAGCCGGCCATTCCGGTGATGTGGTGACCATCGTTCTGCCGAACCAGCGCCGCCGCACCCGCCGCATGCTGCATGAGGCCGGACTGAAGGTCAAGCCGATCGAAGTGACCCACGATTCCCCGGAAGTGTTGGAATTGGTGGGCGAGTCGGCCGAACCGCGTTTCGGTTGGACGCTTGAGCAGTCCCAGCCGGCGAGCAATCCGCGTCGCAGGCATGGCAAGGGCGGCGACGGTTTCGCGGAAAACGGTGGACGCTCCGGACGCAACCGTTCCGGTGGACGCAACAAGGACCGGGGCAAGGACAAGGGCGGCAAGCCGTTCAAGTCCGAACGCAAGGACCGCGCGAATCGCAAGGGACGTGAAGAGCGCGCCGAAGTCGCCGAACGCGAGCAGCGTTTCGAACCGAAACAGAATCGCGCCGAACGTCGCGCCGCCAAGTTCGAAGGCCGCGACAACCGCGAATACGAGGCACGCGAGCATCGTTGGGAACATCCTGAAATCCAAGAGGAGAAGCGCGAGAAGCACGAGGAGAAGCGCAACAACAAGCGTCGCGAAAAGTACGCGCGGCTGCATGAGCAGCAGCGTGCCGAAGCCGGCGAACAGCGTGGAACCGACAATCGCAAGCGGCGCTCCGACGAGCGTTCCGATCAGCGTGGCCAATCCGATAGGAAGCCCGGCAAAAAGCAGTATGCGAAAAAGCAGGGCGCGCCGACCAAGAAGCAGCGCAAGGCCGAAGCCCGTGCCGAACGCCGTTACGAGGACGATCGCCAATACCGCAGGAACCGCGACGAACGCGACGACCGCCGTCAGGGCGGCAAACGCATCCATCGCAAGGAAATCCGCGTGATTCATGACGAGCGAGGCGAGGACGCGAAGCGTTATGACCGTCGCATGGAAGCCAAGTATGGCGATTCCGGTCGTCGTGGCGGTCACGGAGAACGCCACGACAAGCATGCGGGCGAAAGGCAGGGCAAGCCGTTCCGCAAGCATGCGAAGATCCGCAAGGCGCCGTTCCGCTCCCGCTGACGTACGTCAACGGTCAAGCAAAAAGCCGTTCATTCCAGCAATCGCAAGGAATGAACGGCTTTTTCTATACGGGATATCGCAGTATCAGCCGTTGACCGGCTGATACTGGTCGAGCGCGGTGAAGCAACGTTTATAGACCATCAGCATGATGATGCTGTCCGCCAGCAGCGTAAGCGCCGCGATGGTGGCGAGAATCATGAACTGGTATTTCGCCGCGTCGATGGGGTTGCCGCCGGCGATGATCTGACCGGCCATCATGCCCGGCACCGTCACAATGCCGGCGGAGGCGAGCGACGCGGTGGTGGGCAGCAATCCCAGACGGATCGACGAGACGATACTTGGACGTGCCGCCTCCCACGTGGTGGCACCCAACGCCAGCAGCGTGTCCACTTCGTCACGACGTTCCTTCATGCTTTCAAAGAACCGGCTCAACCCCACCGCCAACGCCGAAACGGTGTTGCCCAGCAGCATGCCGGTCAACGGCACCACCAATTGCGGCGCATACCACGGTTGCGGACGGATGATGAGCTCGGTGACCAACGAGATCATGATGAGCATGGTCACGACCAGACTCAGGAACACCGGTCCAGCCAAGCCCTTCGGAACACCTTTCGCACGCGAAAGAGTGATCTGCACGGCCGCGATGAGCATGAACGCCACCAGCAGCAGCACCAGCCACGGATTGTTCGAACGGATGACGTACTCCATGATGAAGCCCATCGCGCACAATTGCAGCAAAGCTCGCATGCCGACCACAGCAACGTACGTCCCACACCCATACGCATGGTTTCGGAGATGCCGGCGGCAATGGCCACCATCACCAGCGCGGCGATGAGACCCCAGATGTCGATCGCATAGTAGTTGCCGTTCATGCGACGCTCCCTTCTACCGTGTTACCCGTCGAAGTACTACCCGTCGCAGTACCGTCCGCTTCGGCGTTGCCGGACTGCGTGAGCGTGCCATCGGCAAGACGCGTGACACGTGTGGCATGGCCATCCGGCGGCCGGTGCCGGATACGAACGATCGCCATGCCGTCCGCCGCCGCTTTGGCGAGGATACGCGCCACTTTCTCGGCGTTGTCGTCATCCAATCCGGCGTCCACTTCGTCGGCGAGCAGCACCTTCGGACGGGTCAGCAACGTGCGCGCAAGGCTCACGCGCGCCGCCTGACCGCCGGACAAGTCGTGTGGCGGACGGTTCAGATCGATGTCGGCGCAACCCATATTGTCCAAGGTTTCACGGATTCTGCCGTCCGGCAACGCGTCGGTGGGGGAGATCCTGCGTGGTCCCTGCTTCGTTCTCGCCGACTGGCGTATGGCAAGCGTGAACGGCAGACGAATCGCCTGCGCCACCGTCTCGCCCAACAGCACCGGCTTCTGCGGCAGGTACGCGACCTGCGCGCGCCACTGCTGCGGGGTGAAATCGTCGGCGGAACGGCCATCCAACCGTAAATCGCCTGACGCGCGCGGATTGAGCCGTGCGAAAGCGGTCAGCAGCGAGCTCTTGCCTGCGCCGGACGGTCCGACCAAGTCCACGATTTCGCCAGGCTCGATGGCGAAAGACAATCCGGAGAATATGGTGCGGCGTTCGCCGTCGACCATAATCGAACAGCGCACGTTCGATGCTTCGAATACGTATGTCATAGCCAAAACCATACGCCAATAGCGAACGGTTCACGGCGGTTTCAGGGTTTTCCCTGAGTTTTGAGGCGAAATCAGCCATAAGGATGACGCGTGCCCGTTATTTTGCGTACTACAACTGTCAAGTTGAAGGAAAACCTATATGTTGGGGATGGGAAATATGCGTCAGTGGCTTATGAACATAAGCCTGGTCGGAGGCTGGTTTCCGGCGGCGGCGTTCGCCGTCATCGCAGTGCTGTCCGTAACCCTGCTGGTTAGCGCGGCCGTTTCGAAACGGGACGGACGCATACTGGCTACCGTGCTGCCGATCGGCGTTGCGGCCGTGTCCGGAATGGTCGGCTATGTGGTAGCTTGGCTGCTGTCCGACGTGTTCGTGGTGTTCGGCGTCGGATTGGGATCCCGTGTGATGTCTTGGGTGGCGGCTGGTTTCGCCATCGCTGGTTTCGCCATCGTGCATATCGTGTTGAGCAGGGGCATGATGCGCGTGGCCGCGGCCATCTTGACCGTATTCGCGATACTGGCCGCGGCGATCGGCATCGACCAATCGTACGGCGAATACGCCACCATCGGCTCGCTGTTCGGCGAGGATTCCTACAGCCAAGCCGATCTGACCGGACTGGCCAAACGCAAGGACCTCATCACCGTCGCACAGTGGCGCAAACAGGCCGCCAACGGCACAATCCGCAATATTCCGGCGAACGGAACCGTCAACAAAATCGACATTCCGGCCACGAAATCGCAGTTTGAAGCACGCAAAGCCCTCGTCTACCTGCCTCCGGCGGCATTGGCCGACTCGAAACGCAAGCCGGCCCTGCCGGTCGTCCTCATGCTGAGCGGGCAGCCGGGCAGTCCGGGACGCGTCTTCCAAGCCGGCGGCATCCAAACCATGATGGACGGATATGCGAAAACCCACGACGGACTCGCCCCAATCGTCATCGCAGCCGATCAGCTTGGCGCCGATTCGCACAACACGCTATGCGTGGATTCGAAGGTGTACGGCAATGCGCTGACCTACCTGACGCAGGACGTGGTCGACTGGGTGAAAACCAACCTGCCCGCCGCACAGGATGCCAAGGATTGGGCCATCGCCGGATTCTCGCAAGGCGCCACATGTTCGCTGCAGATCGGCGTGAACCATCCCGACCTGTTTGGCACCATGATTCCCACCGACAGCGAAATCAAACCGACCAACGGCAGCCGACAGGAAATGATCGACCGGTTCTTCGACGGCGACACCACAGCCTATGAGAACCAAGTGCCGGTCAACGCCATCCGCAACCACGCGCCCACCCATCAGATGCTCATCATAGGCGCGGGGGAGAAGGACACCACCTCAATACGCAACGTCAAAACAATCGCGCCGGTCGCGGCGAAAGCCGGCATGCGCGTCGCCGCCGTCGAATCGTCCGGCAACGCACACGACTGGCACGCCGTGCAGGACGTGCTGCGTTACGGGCTCGCCGTATTCGGCCACGACACCGGACTGGATGGTGCGAACCCGAACCTATCCGACTATCCGAATCTCAAACGCATCACGATATGACGATCCTGAACACAAACCCGCAAGCCTGAGAATCCCAGAAAAGGAAAGAAATGACTCAAACGCAAACCGCGCCTGCTAAACCAGCCGAGGCATCACCCGCGAAACCACTGTTCGGCTTCTGCGCGCTGCTCGCCGATCTGGCCGGATGGATCAGACGACACCTGCTCACCGTCTGCCTCGTGCTGTTCGTCATCCTCATCAACGTGGGCACGCAGATCGTGTGCGCGCTCATACGTCAGCCGTTCCCGCCGAGCCTGGCCAAAGTAAGTTTCGAAGCGCTCGCACGCGGCCGCTGGTACACCGCGCCGATATCCATGCTGTACGTGCCGAATCTGGGCCGTCTGCTCATCGACGTTCCGCTCATGCTGGTTGCGTTCGGCCTGGCCGAATCGGTGATCGGCAAAATCAAAACCGCATGGGTGTCCGTCATCACCACACTGGGTGGCGTGGCCTTGGGCATGGGACTGTGCTCCCTATCCGACGGGCGCAGCCCCCAATGGCATGCGATCTCGCATGATGGCGCCATCCTTGGTCCGCTGATTCTCGTCGCCGGCACCCTTATGTGCGCCAGCGCGTTCACAACCATGCTGTGGCGCCGCCGTATCCGCGTGATCGGCTATGCGGTCGTGCTCATCATGTTCCTCTACCGAGGCGAGGTGAGCGACTACTGCCTGCTTGCCACTTCGGTGATTGGCCACGTGCTCGGCTATCTGATGGCCTCCTGCACGCATGGCGACGAATACCGGCATGGCGCCATCTACGAAATGCGTCGGCTTATCGGCATCGTCGCGGGCGTGCAGGCCATCGGTTCGCTCGTCGCCGTCTCGTCACGCCAATCGTTCGGCCTGCTGTCCATGTTCGGACTGTTGACCGGCTCCACCGACTTCGACACCGGACGTGTGGTCGACTGCCTCAGCGGCGCCTCGCATACGGACTGCTTCACGCAGTACCGCATGATGCGCCTCACCATGCCCGGCAACTGGCTGGTATCCATCATGCCGACGCTGATGCTGCTGCTCATCGCCTGGGGTCTGTATCGAGGCCGTCATCTCGCCGCCACGCTCAGCATCGTGTTCAACGCATGCACCATTGCGCTATCGACGGTGTTCTATGTGGCTATTCCGCTGTCCTACGTGGACGGCCCCGACGCCGGTGCATACATGGATGCGATATCCGCATTGCAACGGCACGGCGCATTCCACGCGATGCTGGCCACGATGGCGTTGCCGCTGCTGTGCATCGTCATCATCATCCTGTTCCGCGCATGTTTCACCATTCGCACGAAAAGCGAGACCGTGCTGCGCGGTATCGCCATCACGTTCGCCGCATTCGTATTACTGGGATTGCTGTACGTCGGCTACGGCCTGTCCATGCCGTCCGGCTTCAACGAAACGCCGCTGCTGGTCGATCTGATCGCAGACTACGTGCAGCGTTTGCTGCCGATTGGCCTGCTAAGTGGCGTGGAACCGGCGTTCGTGCCGGTCGGATTGCTTTCCGAAATCGTCTACCAGTGCGTCGGACCGATGTTTTGGCTGGTCGCGCTGTGCTGCGCATGGGGTGGCCTGCGTGACCGTTCCATGATTAACGACGCGTACCGTCACCGCGTGGACGAGATCATCGGACTCGGCGGCGAATCCATGTCGTTCATGGCCACTTGGAAAGGCAACGACTACTGGTTCTCCGCCACCGGCCGTTCCGCCATCGCCTACCGCGTGTCGTACGGCATCGCGTTGACCGTCACCGGACCTTTCGGCGACCCAGACGAATATGAGGACGATTTGCGTGCGTTCGCCGACTTCTGCACCCAACGTTCCCTGACACCGGTGTTCTACAGCGTGCACGCCGAACAACGTGACGCGTTGGTCTCCGCCGGTTGGAACGCGCTCGACGTCGGCACCGAAATGGTGATCGACCCGGCCGCATGGCAGACGCGCGGCAAGAAATGGCAGGACGTACGCACCGCCATCAACAAAGCCAAGCGCGACGGCATCACCGACGTGCTCGCCACATTCAAGGAATCGCCGTTCTCCGTGCAGACGCAGATCCGTGAGATCTCCACGCAATGGGCCGGCGAGAAGGCCCTGCCTGAAATGGGCTTCACCCTGGGTGGTGTGGACGAGCTGGTCGATCCACGCGTCAAACTGCTGTACGCGGTGGACACGGACGGTAAGGTGCTGGGCGTCACCAGCTGGCTGCCGACCTATGAGAACGGCAAAGTGGTCGGATGGACGCTCGACTTCATGCGTCACCGTACCGACAGCGTCAACGGCATCATGGAATTCCTCATCGCCCGCATGGCCGAACGGCTGCGCGACGAAGGCGAAGTGCGATTCATGAGCCTGTCCGCGGCGCCACTTGCCGGCATGAGCGGCGAAGGCCACGAACAGGGGGAGAGCGCCGTACTCGACCACGTGCTGCAGATGGTGGCCGACATCATGGAACCGGCTTACGGATTCCACTCCCTGTTCCGCTTCAAACTCAAGTTCCATCCGGATGAAGCCAAAGTGTACATCTGCTATCCGGATCCGGCGAAACTGCCGCAGATCTCGCTTGCCGTCGCGCAGGCCTACGTGCCGTCGCTCACCCCAGCCGAAGCCATGCGATTCGTACGCACCATCGTGCCTACGAAAACGAACTGAAACCATGCGACCGGTTGACGGCCCGTCATCCCTGAGATGGGCCGTCGCTTTGGGTGCGCTCGGGGCTACACTGGGGAAGGTTCATAAAAAGTACTACGTTTCTCCATGAAAGGGAACAGTATGTCAGCTGAAGCAAACGTCGGCGTCGTCGGTCTGGCTGCCATGGGCGGCAGCCTCGCACGCAATCTCGCTCACCACGGCAACAAGGTGGCCGTGTTCAACCGCACCTACGCCCGTACCGAAAAGCTCATGAACGAGCATGGCGGCGAAGGCGAGTTCTATCCGGCGAAGACGCTTGAGGAATTCGTGGACAGCCTCGTCAAGCCGCGCACCGCCATCATCATGGTCAAGGCCGGTGAGCCGACCGACGCCATGATCAACGCGCTCGCCGACCTGATGGAGCCGGGTGACATCATCGTCGACGCCGGCAACGCCTACTTCCCGGACACCATCCGCCGCGAAAAGGAAATCAGCGCCCGCGGCCTGCACTTCGTCGGCTGCGGCGTGTCCGGTGGCGAGGAAGGCGCCCTGCTTGGTCCGTCCATGATGCCGGGTGGTTCCGAGGAATCCTGGAAGACCCTCAAGCCGATCTTCGAATCCATCGCGGCCAAGGCCGAAGGCGAACCGTGCGTCACCCACATCGGACTCAACGGTGCCGGCCACTTCGTCAAGATGGTGCACAACGGCATCGAATACTCCGACATGCAGCTCATCGCCGAAAGCTACGACCTCATGCGCCGCGGCCTGGGCATGACCCCGGCCGAGATCGGCGACGTGTTCGAGGAGTGGAACAAGACCGAACTCGACTCCTACCTCATTGAAATCACCGCCGAAGTGCTGCACCAGGTCGACAAGAAGACCGGCAAGCCGCTCGTCGACCTCATCGTCGACCACGCCGGCATGAAGGGCACCGGCACCTGGACCGTGCAGACCGCACTGTCCCTCGCCGTGCCGGTCACCGGCATCGCCGAAGCCGTGTTCGCCCGCGGCCTGTCCTCCGAAGCCGACCTGCGTGAGGAAGCCCAGAAGCAGGGCTTCGCCGGCCCCGACGGCAAGCTCAACCTGAACGACGACGAGAAGAAGGCCTTCATCGAAGACATCCGTCAGGCCCTCTACGCTTCCAAGATCGTCGCCTACGCACAGGCTTCAACGAGATCACCACCGCCGCCAAGGAATACGGCTGGGACATCGACCTCGCCGCCGTGGCACGCATCTGGCGTGGCGGCTGCATCATCCGCGCGAAGTTCCTCAACCGCATTTCCGAAGCGTTCGAATCCGGCGAGGCCAACGTGTCACTGCTGTTCGCCCCGTACTTCAAGAACGCCATCGAAAACGCCGAGAAGTCCTGGCGCAACGTGGTCGCCCAGGCCGCCATCAACGGTCTGCCGACCCCGGCGTTCGCCTCGTCGCTGTCCTACTTCGACGGCCTGCGTTCCAAGCGTCTGCCGGCCGCCCTCATCCAGGGCCAGCGCGACTACTTCGGCGCCCACACCTACCAGCGCGTGGACCAGCCGGGCGCGTTCCACACCCTGTGGGCCGAGCCGGGCCGCGAAGAGATCGAAGCCTGATCTTTTCCTTGCCTCTGTGTCAGGGCGGATATGCCAGAGGTCTTGCGATGTGTTCCATTGCAAGACCTCTGGCATATGCATATTACTGAGCTGCGATATTGTCGTACCGTTGCATTGACGGAGCATAGTGTCGCTCCGTAAGCAGAACGAATGGTACTTGTGGTTGTGATGCATCCCATTTGCGTTTCTAGGGGAGTCTAATGCCATCGTCTAACCTCCTTCCGAGAGGTTTTCGGAAGCTATGGGGCGAAATAGGCGGCGGATTGGGATTCCGTAGGTGGTTTTTGCGTTCCATAGGTGGTTGGTCTTGGGAGCCTGCTGCGGAAAAGGCCGGAAACCGGCCTTTTCCATGACCCCGATACTTGGGGCAACCGCCTACGGAAACGCGAAACCGCCTACGAAGCTGCAGTCCAGCGGGAACCTGCGTCAAAACGACACTCAACAATCAATCAACACTCAAAAAAAAAGGGGTGTCTCACGGCATGAGTCGCGGGACACCCCCTGTTACCTGTTTCGGATGAACCTCACAACTTGGAAGCGGCACCCTCGTCAATGAGCCAGAGCAGTTCCTCGCCATCGGCGTAGGAGCTTGGGGCATGCGGGTTGTTGCGCTGGGCGAAGGCGGCCTTGACCGCGCCGGCCTTACGCTCTTCGGAGGTGAACACCCACGTATGCTTCGACCGGGCGATCATCGGCACGGTCAATGTCAGGCGCAGCGGCGGCGGTTTCGGCGAATCACGCACGCCGGCCACCAGCACATGCGGATCGTCGATTTCGACTTCGCCGTGGTCGGGGAACAGGGACGCGAAATGCGCGTCCGGACCCACGCCGAACATCGCGATGTCAAGCGCCGGCTCGCTGCCCAACTGCTCGACAAGCTCCCGCTGGTATTCCGCGGCAGCGGCCGCCAGCACGGCATCCGTCTGTTCTGGGGAAGCGGACGCGATCTCATCCGCGTCACGTCCGTCAGCCGGCATTTCGTGGATGTTTCCAGCCGGCATGAGGCCATCCTCGATAAGCTTGCCGAACCAAGCCTCGCGCGCCTGCTTGGCGTTGCGGTCGTCATCATCGGCCGCAACGAAACGCTCATCGTCCCACCACACGTGCACACGGCGCCAATCGACGGCATCGGCCAACGGGCTTTCACCCATCACCTTAAGCACGTAAATGCCATCGGTGCCGCCGGTCACGGCAATGTCCACACGCTGCCGGTCCGGCTCGGCCAGCAGGTCGATGATGGTCAGCAATGTGCGCGCGGCCACGGCCTGCGCCAATACTTCGGGATTCGGATACACAATGGTCTTACGTTCTGCCATATTCGCTCCTTATACGATGCCGCCCCACCGATTCACGGCAGGGCGACTGGTTGTCGTTTGACGGTTCAGCGCTTCGGATTGATCAGATCCCAGCCCTGCGTCACCACTTCCGCATAGATCTCATCCGGGTAGAGTCGGCCCAGCTCCTCGCTTAGGCATTCCTCCAACGTGCGCGCCGGCACGCTGATGGTCTGCGGCGACTGTCCCGGCACGTTCAGCACGGCGATGCCGTCATCCGTGGAGGGACGTTCCAGGCTCATCACGCCGTCGGAACGGCTAAGATACACGCCGGTCACCGCGGTGGCGTTCGGATCGTCCTCCACCACCACCGGCACGTTGAGCCGTAGCCTCAGCCATGCGGCCAGCAGGTCCATCGGCAGGTAATCCTTCTTGCCGGTCACACGCACGCCGCTCACCGGCAGGTGCGGCGGCTGGTCGAGCATGGAAGCCAGCATCGCACGCCAAACGGTCAGACGCGTCCATGACATGTCCACGTTCTTCGACGACCAGTTACGGCGCAGATCGTCCATCGTGCGTCGTGGATTCGACGAATGCATCGCATCCGTGATACGGCTGCGCGCCATCGAGCCCAACAAATCGGTGGACAGGTTCGCCGGCGCCTCGTTCGGCCACCAGGCCACCACCGGCGCGTCCGGCACCAGCAGTGGAATCACCAACGTATCCGCGTGATACACCAGACCGCCGAGCGGACGCAGCACGATGATCTCGCCCGCGCCGGCGTCGGAACCGAATCGCACTTCCGCGTCGAGGAACGTGTGCGGCTGACCGTCATCGGTATCGGCATCCATCTTGCGCGAATTCGGTGCGATGGCGATCACCCGGCAGGGGTGTTCGCGGCTGGCGCTGTTCGCCACTTCGAGGTCGTGCTCCAGCGACGCCTCGTTCGTGGAGATCAGCAGCGTGAGCACACGGCCCAAGGCGGCCTCGCCACGCTCTTCGTGCAGTTCGTCGATTTTCGCCGAAATCTCACGGGTTTCGGTGTTCTTCATGGTAATGATCACGGCATCCTCCAACGGTGTCCATCGCGGGCCAGCATCTCGGTGGCCTCCTGCGGTCCCCAAGTTCCGGAACGGTATGGCTGCGGCTGGCCGAGTGTGGACCAGAATTCCTCGATCGGGTCGAGGATCTGCCAGCTTAGCTCCACCTCACGTGTGGTTGGGAACAGTGGCGGATCGCCCAGCAATACGTCAAGAATCAGACGCTCGTAGGCTTCTGGAGACGATTCGGTGAATGAACGGCCATAGCCGAAATCCATGGACACGTCACGTACTTCCATCGACGTGCCGCCCGGCACTTTCGCGCCGAATCGCATGGTCACGCCCTCATCAGGCTGTACACGAATTACGATGGCGTTCTTGCCGAGTTCCTTCGTGGCGGTCGTTTCGAATGGCAGATGTGGCGCGCGTTTGAAAATCACTGCGATTTCCGTGACGCGTTTGCCAAGACGTTTGCCGGTGCGTAGGTAGAACGGCACGCCGGCCCAACGGCGTGTATCGACATCCAACCGGATAGCCGCGTACGTTTCGGTGGTCGATGCTGGATTAATGCCTTTCTCATCCAAGTAGCCGACGACTTCGTGCGATCCTTGCCATCCGGCGGCATACTGGCCGCGGGCCGTATGCGCGGCCAAATCCTTCGGCAGACGCACGGCGGACAGTACCTTCGTCTTCTCCGCCGTCAAATCGGCGGCGGAGAAGGAGACCGGTTCCTCCATGGCGGTCAATGCCATGAGCTGCAGCAGATGGTTTTGGATGATGTCGCGCGCTGCGCCGATGCCGTCGTAGTAACCTGCACGGCCAGCCACGCCGATATCCTCGGACATGGTGATTTGCACATGGTCAACGTAATTGTTGTTCCAAATCGGCTCGTACATGGCGTTCGCAAAACGCAGCGCCAATATGTTCTGCACGGTTTCCTTGCCGAGGTAGTGATCGATGCGGAATACGCTCGACGGGTCGAACACCTCGGAAACCACACGGTCGAGTTCCTTAGCGCTGGCCAGATCGTGGCCGAACGGCTTTTCGATGATCACGCGACGCCAAGCGCCTTTGTCGCTTTTCGCCAGACCGCAGTCGGCCAGCTGGCGGGAGACTTGCGGGAAGGCCCGTGGCGGCACGGACATGTAGAACGCATGGTTGCCGCGCGTGCCGCGATCGCGGTCAAGTTCCTCGACGGTCTCCGACAATCGTTCGAACGCCTTCGGATCGTCGAAGGTGCCCTGCACGAAACGAATGCCGTCGGTAAGCTGCTTCCAAGTCGATTCCTTGAATGGCGTACGGCAGTGCGCCTCGACGTTCTCGCGTACGAAATTCTTGAAATGCTCTTCGGTCCAATCGCGGCGGGCGAAGCCGGTCAAACCGAAGCTTGGCGGCAACAGGCCACGGTTGGCCAGATCGTAGATTGCGGGAAGCAGTTTTTTACGGGACAAATCGCCAGTCACACCGAAAATCACGATGCTGCATGGGCCTGCGATGCGGGGAAGTCTCAGATCGCGCGGGTCGCGCAGCGGATTCGTCCATGCGTCGGCCGCGTTGGATGCGGTTGAAACGGTTTCACTCATGCCTTTCATACTAACGCGCGGGCTCCACTCGCCGCCAAAGGGAATTCGAAAACGTCATGGCCCTTTTTTAGAGCATCCTACAAAACGGCATGGCGGTTCCCTCGTTTGGTGCCGCCACTACAATGCCTTCGGAAGAGAACGACGAGCCTGCTGCGGCTGGCGGAGGCAAAAACATGGTGCACAACAAGCAGGGCATAGACATGCTGCACGGGCGCATTTGGACGAAGGTCCTGCGATTCGCGCTCCCTGTGGCGGCGACCGGCATTCTGGAACAACTCTTCAACGCATCCGGCATCATGATCGTCGGCAATTTCTCCCAATCCGACGGCACCGCCGCGGTCGCGGCCGTCGGCTCCAACGCGCCCGTCACCGGACTCATCCTCAACCTGTTCATCGGCATCGCTCTCGGCGCGAACGTCGTCATCGCCAACGCCATCGGACGAGGCAGCCGCGAAGCGGTGCGCAACGCCGTGCACACGTCCATCGTCACCGCCCTGATCGGCGGCGTGATCGTCGCCATCATCGGAGAATTGCTCGCCGGACCGCTTCTCGGCATGCTCAACGTGACCGCCGACGTGTTCCCCCTGGCGCTCGCATACCTGCGCATCTACCTCATCGGCATGCCCGTCATCCTGCTATACAATTTCGAAACAGCCATCTTCCGCAGCATCGGCGACACCCAGGCTCCGCTCGCCGTACTCGCCATCTCCGGCGTGCTCAACGTGACCATGGGACTGATTTTCGTCGTACTGTTCCATTGGGGTGTTTCGGGCGTCGCAACGGCCACCGTCATCGCGAACGTCGTCAGCTCCATGATTCTGCTGTATCGACTGGTTCATACTGACGCAGCCATCCATGTTGATTTGCGCGAGCTCGGCATCGACTGGTTCACCCTGCGTCAGATTCTGCGCATCGGACTGCCCGCCGGCGTGCAAAGCGCGGTGTTCGCCGTGGCCAACATCATCATCCAAGCCGCCATCAACAGTCTCGGCACCGTTGTCATGGCCGCCTCCAGCGCCGCGTTCAACATCGAAATCATCGCCTACTACGTGCTCAACTCGTTCAGCCAGGCCTGCGCCACCTTCACCGGGCAAAACTATGGAGCCAAACGGATCGGACGCTGCAAGCGCGTGCTTGGCATCTGCATTCTGGAGGATTTCATCGCCACCGCGGCCACCATCGCCGTCGTGCTGTTCTTCGGCCATAGTCTGCTGGCGTTGTTCGATGCGACACCGGAGGTCATTTCCGTCGCTACACCAGACTCGTCATGGTGTTCTCCGCCTACACGTTCAGCATGCTGTACGAGGTCATGTCCGGATATCTGCGTGGCTTCGGCATCTCACTGGTGCCGGCGCTGCTCACCGTAATCGGCGTGGTCGGCGTGCGCATCACTTGGATCGCGTTCGTGTTCCCCGCGCATCGCACGTTCGAGGCCATCATGATCGTCTACCCGATCAGCCTCGCCGCAACCGCCGTACTCATCGGCATCGCTCTGCTCTGCTACCGTCCGTCCAAGCGATTCGCCGTTAAACCTTAAGCGTGTGCGGCTTGCCGCCGTTCATGAACGCGGCGATTCGCCGGGTCAGAGCGCGGGGAAGAACCCGTTCCGCGAGCGCGCCCGCCTTGGTGAGCGGACCATGGTAGGCGAGGGTTGAGCCGCGCATCATCCTGCGGTAGGCGTACGTGGCAAGCTGACGTGCGGTGGCCGGTTTGGTCATGGTGAAGAAGTTGCGGCCACTCATATTCGCGGCCTTTTCGAAGCCGGTCGTGGTCGGACCGGGACATACGCAGGTCACCGTCACGCCCGTGCCGCGCAATTCGTGGGCCACTGCCTCGGATAGCAACGCACGAATGCCTTCGACGCGAAATACATCGCCATGTATGGGCCTGCCATCATCGAGGCGACGGACGAAATATTCAAAATCCTGCCATGCCCGTTGGCGCGCATGTCTCGGCCATACCGATATGTCAGTTCGGCGAGCGCATGCATGTTGAGCTGCATCATCTCGTTTTGCCGGTTCCAGTCGGCGTCGAGAAAATCCGTCCAGTCAGCGAAGCCTGCGTTATTAACGAGATGGTCGACCGCAATACCTTGTGATGTGGTGAAATCATGGAGTTTCTTCGGCGCATTTGCTTCGCTCAGATCTATGGCGAACGTCACCACATGCATGCCAAAACGCTGCTCGAGCTTGGTTTTTACCATGTCAAGCCGTTCCTGGCTGCGGGCGGTGATCACCAGGTCATGTCCGTCCGCTGCGAACAGCGCCGCCAGTTCGCGTCCGATGCCGCCGGACGCTCCCGTGATGAGTGCGTATCCCATGCCAACTCCTTCGTTTTGGTCCTATTTCGCCTATGAATGGCGGATTTGCGGGTCTGCCTGATGCTATCTCCACTATAGATGGCGGATGTTTTTCGACTTATACCCCCTGAGATAGCGTATGGGGGTAAAAAGCGCGGCTTTTCACTTTGCCGTCCGCCATCTATAAGCGAGATAACATGTGTCGAAAGACGAAATCCGCCATCCATAGGCGAGATAGGTGTTTTGTGGAGGGATGGAGGACAGTGGTGAAAACAAAGTCGCATTACGATTCGCCGCTTGGCGGCATCACGCTGATCACCGACGAAACGGCATTGCTCGGCCTGTGGTTCGATTGGCAGCCAGGCTATGCGGACGATGATTCCGCGGTTTTGGGTGATTCGCCGACGATTGGCGCCGCGAAACGATGGCTGGACGAATACTTTGCAGGTTGCATACCTCGGACCGAAGTGCCGTTGCGGCTGGAAGGCACGCCGTTTCGCAAGGAAGCATGGGCATTGCTGCGGAAAGTGCCATACGGCGAAACGGTTTCATACGGCGGACTCGCACGTCGATTGGAGTTGAAACGTGCGGACGGGCGTAGGGTATCCGCACGCGCCATCGGGGGAGCGGTGCACCGCAATCCGATCGCGCTTATCGTGCCCTGCCATCGGGTCGTCGGCGCTGACGGCAGTCTCACCGGTTATGCGGGAGGCATTGAAACCAAAATCCGTCTGCTCCAACTCGAGGCGTGCTGAAGCAGACGGAACGGATGGATGTGGATTGCGAATCTATAGACCGGATTTGGCGATCCACCCGCTGACGGCTTCGGCGGCTTTACTTGCGTTGTTCTGTGCGTCGGTCCCCATGACCGCAAGCCCCGGCTTCACCGTCGTCTTGGTGATTGCGGTGATACGTTCCGGAGTCCGTCCAAGCCCGCTGCCGCCGTGCGTGCAGAACGGATAAATGGTTTTGCCGGACCAGTCGCGGCTTTCCAGAAAAGCGTACACGGGCATCGGCATATCGCCGCACCAAATCGGATAGCCAAGGAACACGGTATCGGACGAATCGAGCGCATCGACATCGCCGCTGAGCGTGAACGGCGGACGCGCGTTGACACGCTGCTCCTCCTGCACCATTTCTGAGGTCGCGGCGTACCGTTCCGGATAAGGCTCGGTACGTGTGATTTCAATCATCGGCGAATCGGTCCGCCGGGCCACCTCTTGGGCAAGCTTCGCGGTATTGCCGACCGTCACCTCGCCCACTTCGTAGTTTTCGCCGGCGCGGGAGAAAAACACCACCACCATGTTGCGTCCTTTCATAGTCCTTGAAGAGGCCGTTGCCGCATCCGTCATGCGTCAGTCCAAGGGTTTATCAGTCCATCTTTGGAAACGATTGTGCTCGATACGCGAGCAGACCGTCGATGAACCGTGCAAGACCCTCGATCATGCGTGCACGCGGACAGGCCACGTTGATACGCACGAAATCATGACCGTTGCCACCATATTCGGAACCCTCGGAGAACATCACCTTATGCTCGCGCTTGAGATAATCGCACAACGCATCCGTGTCATGCGTGATGGCCGAACAGTCGACCCACAACAGGTAGGTGGCATGTCCTTCGACCATGATGATGCGCCGGTCGGCCGGCACCGAAGCGTTGTATTTGTCGAACATCGCACGCGCGGTCGCCTTGTTGCCGGCCAGATAGGCTCGTAATTCGTTCAGCCACGGTTCGCCCTCATTGAACGCGGCCAGGGTGGCGTCCATGGCGAAGGCGTTCGGCTCCGCCACCTCATCGGTGTTCAAAGCTCGCCACACCTTATGACGCAACACCGGATTCGGAATCATCACGGCCGCGGAATTCAGTCCTGCGATGTTGAACGTTTTGGTCGGAGCCATGCAGGTCACCGAATTCATCGCGCAATGCTCACCCACCGAGGCGAACGGCACGTAATCGAAACCCGGATCGGTCAGATCGCAGTGAATCTCATCGCTGACCACCGTCACATGATGCTTCCAGCACAGTTCGCCGATACGTTCCAAAGTCTCACAATCCCAAATACGGTCGATCGGATTATGCGGGTTGCACAGAATCATCAGCGTGGTCTGCGGGTCGGCGAGTTTCGTTTCGAAATCAGCCCAATCGATCTCGTAATGTCCTTCGCCGTCATAGGCGAGCGGCGATTCAAGCACACGGCAGCCATTGTTGAGAATCGAATTGAAGAAGATGTTGTAGACCGGCGTCATGATCACGACGTTCTCGTTCGGCGTGGTGAGTTTCCTGACCATGCTGGAGATCGCCGGCACCACACCGGTGCAGAACACCAGCGAATCCGGGTCGATGGCAAGCCCATGACGGCGTCCCCACCAATCCACGTACGCCTGATTCCATTCTGGCGGCACGATCGAATAGCCGAAAACGCCATGCTCGACGCGCCGACGCAACGCCTCGCGGATTACGGGCGCGGTCTGGAAATCCATATCCGCCACCCACATGGGCAGCGCGTCGCCAGCCTCCTCCCATTTGAGCGAGTACGTGCCGGAACGGTCGATCGGAGTATCGAAATCGTAAGTCATACCGCCAATCCTACCTACTGTTATGCGGCGTCGGCTGTCACGATCGTCGTGGCCGTCGGATCGATTTTCGCCGGATCGAGCGTCATCTCGTTGATATGGTCGGCGCGAATCGTGCCGGACGAAGGATTGAACACGCTGTCGATCGTGCCGCGCACGTCGGCATCGACGGAGGAATATTCGAACGCGAGCGTCGTATTGACGAGCCGGCAGTCACGCAACACCAGATGGTCCACGTAGCACAGGCCCTGCAGGCTTTCGATCGTGCAATGCTCGAACGTCACGTTACGCGAGTTCCACGCCAGATACTCGCCGGAAATGAACGAATCGCGCACCGTCACGTTCTCGCAGTTCCAGAAACAATCCTTCGAAATCAGACGGGAATTGGAAATCTCCACGTTCCTTGCGCCATCGAACGGATAATTGCCCACCAAACGTAGGTTGTCGGCTTTCACATCCGCGCAATTCATCGCCAGATAGTCGCCATGCGCGCTCACATTGTCCAACGTCACGCCGGAACAGGCCCACAACGTCTCCTCGGCGTTGACGAAATCCACGTTGCGTAACGTCACGTCATGGCAGCGGCGGAAATTCTTCGGCGCCTCGATCGTTGAATCCTCCACCGTGATATGGTCCGTGTACCATACGCCCGCACGTGCCATCTCAAACCACGTGCAGTCCTTCGCATCGATATCCGAGCAATACCACAGCGGATACTTCCATTTGAACGAGCTCGACCTCAGTTCGATGTCATGGGCATGCTTCAACGGCGATTCGCCATCGTCGAAAATCGTATCGACGTACCGGCGGTCATGCGCGAAGAACTCCGCGCGCTCGCCGGTGAGGAACGCCTGGCGGGTTTCGGACATGTCCTGCTCCGCAGCGGATGTAAATGTATCTGGAGTGTTATTCACCGTATGCTCCTTCATGCTCTGTTGGAAGAGAATAGGAACTTCAAGTACTTGAAGTCAAACAGGGAGCCACGTTCGTCTGGAACGAACACGGCTCCCTGCGGAAAATCGGGAAATGCGCGCCGAAACAGGCAGAGGAATCAGCCGATCAGCGCTGCCGGATACTTCGCCACGGCGGCGTCGATCTGCTCATCGGTGGACGTGGCGACGCCTTGGATGAGGAACGGCTTCAGATATGTGGCATGCGTATGACGGAACGTGGTCTCGAACGGGGAAAGCAGCTCCTCCATGGTGCGCACATGGCTGCCTTCACGCGTGTAGGAGTCCGCCGGAGAGCCGGTGGACACGGCCAACATGAACTCCTTGCCTTCGAGCGCCCGCCCGCCGCCGTAGGCCCAGCCGGCCTTGATCACGTCATCCTCCCACTGCTTGAGCAGCGCGGGGGAGCTGTACCAGTAGAACGGGAACTGCAGCACGATGCGGTCATGCGTTTCGATGAGCTCCTGCTCATGTTCGACGTTGATTTTGAAGTCGGGATATGCGGCGTACTCGTCCACCACGGTCACGTCGCCGGTCTCGTTGGCCGCGTCCATGAGCTTGCGGTTGACCTGCGATTTTTCCAGATGCGGGTGGAACACCAGTACCAGTGTCTTCATTCATGCTCCTTGTCCAAAGGTTTTTCGTTACGTTCCAGTATGCAGCATGATAATCTCGTCGCGCATGCTTTGTACGTAATCCGTCGATGTCCACGCGCCGATACGGTTGCGCATGGTTTGTCGGGGTCGGCGATAGTATGTTGGCCGTCGTTGTGGCGCGTCGGGGTATATCAGGGCGCGGCAAGAGAAGGCATGAGAAGAGAAGCATGGGAACGGACGGAAGAAGGGCTGATATTTAATGGTGCGGACGCAGAACAGGAACGCCGTCATGGGCAAGGCGTTCAGAACGGCATTGCCGCGGACGTCGCCGGTCTGCATCAGCTTTTTCCTTCTGGCGTTGTCGTACGGCGTGCTGATGGGCACGCGCGGCTTTTCGTTCCTGTGGCCCATGTGCATGAGCGCGTTCATCTTCACCGGTTCCATGGAATTCGTCACCGTGAATCTGCTGGTGTCCGCGTTCAACCCGTTCGTCACGTTCATGCTGGCCGTCATGCTCGGTACCCGTCATCTGTTCTACGGCATCTCCATGCTCGGCCGGTTCAAGAACATGGGCGCCAAGAAGCCGTATCTCATTTTCTCGTTGTGCGACGAGACCTTCGCCATCGACAACGGCACCATCATTGCGGCCGACGTCGATCGCGGATGGTTCTACTTCTTCGTCGGCCTGCTCAACCAGTCATCATGGGTGGCCGGCGCCACGCTTGGCGGCCTTCTCGGAGAACGCATCACCTTCAACACCTCCGGTCTCGACTTCATCATGACCGCCATGTTCGCCGTCATTTTCGTGGATCAATGGCTGACCACGAAACGCAAAAGCCACATGGCCGCGCTTACCGGCATAGCGGTGCCCGCGATCTGTCTGGGGGTGTTCGGCGCCGACAATTTCATGATCCCATCCCTGGTCGCCATGCTCGTCATGTTCATTCTGCTGCGGCCATACCTGGACGACCTGAAGATCGACAAGACGGACGGGGAGAACGAAACGAACAACGCGGACAAGGAGACGAACGCATGATGATCATGACCACGTGGCAAGGCGTCATCACCATCATCATGGCGATGCTCGGCACCATGCTGACACGTTTCCTGCCGTTCCTGCTGTTCCCCGAATCGAAGGAACCGCCGCGTTTCATCACCTACCTGGGCACCGTCCTGCCGTATGCCATGACAGGCCTGCTTGTCGTGTACTCGCTCAAAGGAGTGCGCCTGACGTCAGGCAGCCACGGCATTCCCGAATTGTTGGCGATTATCGCAATCGCCCTGCTGCACATATGGAAAAGGAACATGCTGCTGTCGATCGCCGGCGGCACCGCCGTCTATATGCTGCTGGTACAGCTGGTTTTCTCGTAAGACGGCTTCCGCCTGTGCTTGGCATTGCGATTACCTGGCGAGCCCCATCTCGTATTTGAGCGTCATCACACGAATGGCGGATTGCTGCACCTTCCGCGCGAACGTCGCATCGCCGGCCGCTTTGGCGTTCAATCCGTCCAACACCGGCTGCACGTAGGAAGAGGCGCCGATACATGCCAAATCGCCGCCGGCTTCGACCAGCCGCACACCCAAATCACTCGGCTGCACGCCACTCAAAGCCGTTGCGGACAGGGAATCGGAAGTGACGACGCCTTGGAAGCCGATTTTCCCGCGCAGATAGCCGGTGACCAGCGTTGATGAGAACACGGCCGGATTATTCGGATCGATCGCCTGATATGTGGCCAAAGACATCATCACCATCGAAGGGCTTGCCTCCAACGTGCTGTTGAACGCGCTGATTTCCGGACCATCCAACGTGGTGGTGGTGTCGAGGATGCCGTTCGCGGTGAAATCGGTATTGCCGGTCACCGATCCCAAACCCGGATAATGTTTGATGGCGCTGCCTACCCCCGAATCGGACATGCCCTGTATGAACGCCTTCGCATGGTCCGCATTGCCGGCCGGATCAAGACCGAAATCACGGTACAGCGCGCCAATCGGGGCGTTCGACGAACGGTCCACGGTCACCGTGCCGACGACGGGCGCCAGATCGACATTGATGCCCGCAGCCTTGAGCTGCGTGCCCCATGCGGATGCTGATTGCCTCAACTGGCTGACATCCATTGCGCCCTGCTGGATGGCCGAAGGCATGGTATCGAACCCGGCCCCCTTGAGATGCTGGACCAGACCACCCTCCTGATCGGTGGACATCAACAGCTGGTTGTCGCCCGGAGCATACGATTGCAGCGTGGATGTGGCGGCCGCGACCCCGGCGATCCCCGAAGTCCAGTTGCCGATGATCAAAACCGAACCAACATGCCTGTTCGCAATGAGGTCATACAACGATGACGGATCGGAGCCAACGAACAATGGTGCCATAACCAGCTGCCCGACCCGTTCCTCGACACTCATGGACTCCACGGCCCGCACCGCCTTGGCATGCGGCGAATCGTCGCGGACGGACGGCACTTGCGCCTTGTCGAGGGAATCATGCGTGACCGTCGGCCGGCGAGTGGAAAAAGCTGCGGTGGCGGCGTCCGATGGGGAAGCGTCGCCGGAACATGCGGCCAACGTGACCGGCAGCATCGCCACGCAGCAGGCAGCCACCAATCGTGTGAAAAACCCATGAGCCTTCTTCATACCGCCATTATGGCATGCCGGCATTCCCCATATGTTCTCTTCATACGGACATGCCACGGAACAGCCGATTCAGCCCACGGCCAGATCCGTTCGGCTGGCGGCTTAACGGCGTTCCTCGCCTGTCGCTAGGCTATTAGCATGTCTTTCTTTGATATGTTTGGTCCCATGTTCGATCCCGAAGGCGGCTCGAACCGTGCCGGCAGGCAGAATCCGCGCAAACCCAGCAACGACGATCCGATCATCCTCAACGTCGAAACCGACGGAGGGGACGGTCCGCAACCATCGTCGAACGTTCCCCCGAAACGACCTTCGGGCCCCCGCATCACCAGCAAGCCGAACCGTCCGCGCAAACCGTCGAACGGCAGCAAGATCTTCATCGGCGTGGTGCTGGCGCTCGCCATCGTCATCGGACTGTTCTTCGCGCTCGCGCAGTTCGTCACCGATGTCATGTGGTACAGCCAGCTCGGCTTCCAAAGCGTGATTTGGACGCAGCTGGGCACCAGGGTCGGCCTCTGGCTGGCGTACGCGGTGCTCATCGCCGCAGTCGGCTTCATCTCCGCCACGCTGGCGATATGGGCGCGTCCCGACGCTGCGGACGGCTCCACCATCCGCGTGAACGGCGACACCATCGAAATCGGCAAGAGCGTGAGCTCCAAGAGCGCTCGACGCATCGCCGTGGTCATCTCCCTGATTGTCGGACTGGTGTTCGGCTCCCAGTTCAATGCGAACTGGTCCGAAATCCTGCTCATGTTCAACTCGCAAAGCTTCGGCACCAAGGATCCGCAGTTCGGCATCGACAACGGCTTCTACGTGTTCGTGCTGCCCGGACTGAAACTCATCATGTCCGCTGTCTCGCTGTTGCTGCTCGCTGGCATCATCTTCTCCATCGTCACCCACGTGCTTATGGGCGGCATCCGCATCACCATGCCGGTGAACGGCCATGGCCTGTTCCGCATCACCAAACGCGCCCGCCGCCAGATCGGCATCTGGCTGATGCTCAACATGTTCGCCTGGGCCGCCAATCAGGTTCTGGGAGTGTTCTCGCACCTGACCGAGGAAGGCAGCAGAATCACCGGTGCCACCTACACCACGGTGAACGCCACCATCCCCGTCACGTTCATCATGGCCGCCATCACCGCCATCCTTGGCGTGATACTGGGCCTGTGGATTATGAAATCCCATACGTTGGAAGGTTCCGCACCCATCGCGGCACGTGCTTCCGAAGCGCTCAAGGCGTGGAAGGTGCCGACCGTGGCCATCGCCTCCGCCATCGTGGTGAGCCTGGTGCTTACCGTGGCCTGGCCGGTGCTGCTGCAGCGCTTCCGCGTCAATCCGAACGCGCAGGAAATGGAATCCACCTATATCCAGCGCAACATCGACGCCACCCGCGCCGCGTACGGCTTGGACAAGGTGAAGGCCGAACAGTACAAGGCCACCACCGAAGGCGAGGAAGGCGCATTGGCCGATTCCGCGGAATCCACCGCTCAGATCCGCCTGCTCGACCCGCAGATCATCTCCCCGACGTTCAAACAGCTGCAGCAGTCCAAGCAGTACTACACGTTCGCCGACACCGTCGCGGTCGACAAATACGACGTCGACGGCGTCAGCCAGGACACGGTGATCGCCGCGCGCGAACTCGATCTGGACGGTCTCGACAACCGCAACTGGGTCAACGACCACACCGTGTACACGCACGGCTATGGCGTTGTGGCCGCCTACGGCAACAAGGTGACCGCCGACGGCCAGCCGAAGTTCTTCGAAGCGGGCATCCCCACCCAAGGCAAGCTCACCGATTCCGAAAAGTACGAGCCGCGCATCTACTTCTCTCCGAACGCCACCGAATATTCGATCGTAGGCGCTCCGGAAGGCACCAAATCCTGGGAATTCGACTATCCGACCGGTTCGGAAGGCGCCACCAACACCTTCAAGGGCGATGGCGGTCCGAAGATCGGCAACATCTTCTCCAGACTGCTGTACGCCATCCGCTTCGGCTCCGACCAGATCCTGTTCTCCAACCGTGTGAACTCCAATTCGCAGATTCTCTACGACCGTTCCCCGAAGGAACGTGTGGCCAAAGTCGCGCCGTATCTGACGCTTGACGGCCGCGTATACCCGGCCGTGGTGGACGGACGGGTCAAGTGGATCGTGGACGGCTACACCACTTCGGACGCCTACCCATACTCTCAGATGACCGACTTGGGCGAGGCCACCAAGGACTCCACCACGGAATCCTCCGACACGGTAAGCAGCCTGAACTCGAAGAACGCCAACTACATCCGCAATTCCGTGAAAGCCACCGTGGACGCATACGACGGTTCCGTGGACCTGTATGTATGGGACCAGTCCGACCCGGTCATCAAAGCCTGGGAGAAGATCTTCCCCGGCCAGTACCACCAGCTGTCGGAAATCTCCGGCGACCTGATGAGCCACATGCGTTATCCGGAAAGCCTGTTCAAGGTGCAGCGCGAACTGCTGGCCAAATACCACGTGTCCAGCGCCAACCAGTTCTTCTCCGGAGAGGATTTCTGGCAGACCCCCGTCGACCCGACCGAATCGCAGCAGGCGCAACAGCGAGACATCCTGCAGCCGCCGTACTATCTGACGCTGCAGACCGGCGGCTCCAGCGAACCGGTGTTCTCGCTGACCTCGTCGTACATTCCCGCAGGCTCGTCCACCAGGGAAATCCTGACCGGCTTCCTGTCGGTCGATTCCGACGCGGGCCACGAGAAAGGCAAAATCGGCTCGAGCTACGGCACCATACGATTGCAGGAACTGCCGAAGGATTCCAACGTGCCGGGCCCCGGCCAGGCGCAGAACAACTTCAACGCGTCCGCCGACGTGTCGAAGGAACTCAACCTGCTCGAATCCGGCTCGACCAATGTGCAGCGCGGCAACCTGCTCACCCTGCCTCTCGGCGGAGGCCTGGTCTACGTGCAGCCGGTGTACGTCAAATCGTCCGGCTCCACCAGCTTCCCGCTGCTGAAGAAGGTGCTCGTCGCATTCGGCGACCAGGTCGGCTTCGCCGACACGCTGGACGAGGCTCTCGACCAGGTGTTCGGCGGCGATTCCGGCGCGTCCGCAGGCGACGCCGAAAACGTGGGCGACACCACCGATGACAAGCAGGATGCTAAGAACGACGATTCCGCCGATGGCAAGACCAACACTGACGGCAAGCAGGACACGCCATCCAATACCGACGGTAAGACCGGCGGCAATAATGGCGATTCGTCCGGCACGATGAGCGCCGACCTGAAGAAGGCACTCGACGATGCCGCACAGGCCATGAAGGATTCCGATGCCGCCATGAAGAAGGGCGATTGGTCCGCCTACGGCGACGCTCAGAAGCAGCTTCAGGAAGCACTGAACAAGGCCATCGAACTCGAACAGTGATTCCCGTCCGATTCCCTTCATGAAATACGCAGGGGCCGGCTCCTTCCAAAGGAACCGGCCCCTGTTGTCGTTCGCCGCCGGGTATGCTGGGCGCATGGCCGACTATTCTTTCCGCATCGCGACGCAAGACGATATCCAAGCGATCACCGACATCTACAACGCGGCAGTCATCCGCGGCGGCTCGTCCGCCGACACCACGCCACGTACCTACGCGCAACGCAAGGCATGGGTGGAATCGCACCACGATCCATATGCGGTGTTCGTCACCACCGTGCCTGCCACGGATGCAGCCACGGAAGGCGGCGAACGGATCATCGGCTTCTCCGCGCTGTCCGTGTTCTACGACCGCGCCGGCTACGACGGCGTCACCGACCTCGCCTACTACATCGCCCCCGAATGGCAGGGCAGGGGAGCGGGCACCTTCACACTGGCCAAACTGCTTGACGAATGCCGAAACCGCCACATGCGCAAAGCCTGCGGCATCATCTTCGCCGACAACCGCGGATCCATCGCACTGATGAAACATTTCGGATTCACCCAATTCGGACTCATGCCCCAAGCCGCCACCGACTCCACCGGAACCATGCGCGACATGAGCTACTGGCATCTCGACCTGTAAGCACCTGACAGTAGAATCTGTGCGGTTAAACAAGACGAGAGCACGCAAGAACACAGAGGAATGGACGATTATTATGGCATCTGATTTCTGGCTGATCGCAGGACTGGGCAACCCCGGCTCCAAATATGAGGCACCCGCCACAACATGGGCTTCATGACCGCCGACGTGCTGGCCGAACGCTGGTCCGTCAACTTCTCCGACCACAAGGGACTCGCCATGCTCGGCAAAGGCGTGATGAACCTATCCGGCCGCAACGTCAAATTCTTCCTCGCCAAGCCACTCACCTACATGAACGAATCCGGCAACGCGGTCGCCTCCATCAGCGCCTACTACCAGATCGAACCGGACCATATCGTGGTTATCCACGACGACATGGACCTCGACTTCGGCAGAATCAAAGTCAAAGCCGGCGGCTCCGCAGGCGGGCACAACGGCATCAAATCCATCGACCGTTCGCTCGGCACCTCGAAATACGCGCGCGTGCGCATGGGCGTCGGCCACGCCCAACGCGGAGCCCACGCGCACGACAACACCGTGAACTGGGTGCTGGGCGGCTTCGGACCGGACCAACGCAAGCAGCTCCCCGAATTCCTCGCCGACGGTGCCGACGCGGCCGAAACCATCATCTTCGACGGTCTCGCCAAAGCCCAGGAGCGATTCAATGGCCGCTGAACCGACGTCTCCGGCGCAACCACCGCAACTGCCGACCGCAGGCTCGCTTGCCGGCATCCTCGACGTGCTGGAAACCGATGACGATTTCCGCGCGCTCATCGCCGGGGAAATCGAAGAACCGGAATCAGACATCGACCCCAGCATCACCGTCGGTGTGCCGGACGGCCTACGCCCGGCGCTCGCAGCCGGCGCTGCGGGCAAACAGCCGGTCGTGCTCGTCGTCGCCTCCAGCCGCGAAGCGGAGGAAGCCGTGGAGTCCATCCGTTCCTGGTATGACGGAGACCCAAACGATGTGGCGCAGCTTGAAGCATGGGAGACCCTTCCCCATGAACGGCTTTCACCACGCGCGGACACTGTGGCAAGCCGCATGGCGGTGTTCCGCAGGCTGAAGCATCCCGAAGAGGGCAGCACGCTGTTCGGCCCCATCCGCATTCTGGTCATGCCGGTGCGCTCCCTCATCCAACCGGTGGTCGCAGGCTTGGGGGACGTCGAACCACTCGTGTTCTCCCAAGGCGAGGAACTGCCTCTTGACGAAGCATCCCGCAAACTGGTGGAAAACGCGTACACGCGCGTCGACTTGGTGATGGACCGTGGCGAATTCGCCGTCCGCGGTGGCATCATCGACGTTTTTCCGCCCACTCTGCCGCATCCGGTGCGTATCGAATTCTTCGGCGACGAGATCGACACCATACGTGAATTCCACGCATCCGACCAGCGCACCTACGGTAAGGATATTTCCACCGTATGGGCCACGCCATGCCGTGAACTGCAGTTGACCGACCAGATTCGCCAACGTGCGAAATCGCTGATCGGCTCCATTCCCAACGCCGAGGACATGCTCGGATCCATCGCCAACGCCATCCCGGTGGAAGGCATGGAATCGCTGCTGCCCGCGCTGGTCGACGATATGGAACCGGTGCAGGGCATGCTGCCCAAGCATGCGCTGGTCATGCTGTCCGACCCGGAAAAACTTCGTCGCGCCGCCGACGATCTGGCGAAAACCGCCAACGAATTCCTTGCCGCAAGCTGGCACGTCGCCGCATCCGGACATGGCGCCGGAGCGCCGATCACCTTCGACCAGGCGAATTTCTACGATTTCGAGGAAACCATCTCCGCACTCGTCTTCTCCAAACATGACGTGTGGAAACTCACCAGCTTCGGCGTCGACGCCACCCGGGAAGGCCACATCCAACTTGATGCCACCAAACCCGGTGAATACCGCGGTGACGAAAACAAAGCGGCCTCCGGCATCGAAGGACTGCTCGACGCCGGCTATGCGGTGACGATCACGGCCGCGGCCCAAGGCACACTCACCCGACTGAAGCGTGCGATCAACGAAACCGGCATCGCGAATTTCGATTGCGTCCGATCGCGCGCCATCGACGGTTTCGTGGACGACGCCGCGAAAATCGCCCTGCTCACCGAACGCGACCTGACCGGCCGCACATCCGCCGCAGGACAGGCGAAAACGCCGAAACGCCGCCGCAAGGCCATCGACCTGATGGAACTCAAAACGGGCGATTACGTCGTGCACGAACAGCATGGCATCGGCCGGTTCGTCGAGATGCGCCAACGTACCATCGGCAAAGGCGAGAACCAGACCACCCGCGAATACCTGGTCATCGAATACGCTCCCAGCAAACGAGGCGCGCCGGCGGACAAACTGTTCATCCCCACCGACCAGCTCGACCAGGTCAGCAAATACATCGGCGCCGAAACGCCGAAACTCAACAAGCTGGGCGGTTCCGACTGGGCCGCCACCAAAGCCAAGGCGCGCAAGCATGTGCATGAGATCGCCGAGGATCTGGTCAAGCTCTACTCGGCACGCCAGCGTACGAAAGGCTATGTCTTCAGCAAGGACACGCCGTGGCAGAAGGAGCTGGAGGACGCTTTCCCCTATCAGGAGACGGCCGACCAGCTCACCACCATCGACGAGGTCAAGTCGGATATGGAGAAACCCATTCCGATGGACCGTCTGATCTGCGGCGATGTGGGCTTCGGCAAAACCGAAATCGCGGTGCGCGCCGCGTTCAAGGCGGTGCAGGATTCCAAGCAGGTGGCCGTGCTCGTGCCGACCACACTGCTCGTGCAACAGCATTTCGAGACTTTCACCGAACGTTTCGAAGGCTTCCCCGTGAACGTGGCTGCCATGAGCCGATTCCAGACCACCAAGGAGATCAACGAGACCATCAAGGGGCTTGAAGACGGTTCCGTGGATGTGGTCATCGGCACGCACAAGCTGCTCAATCCGAAGATCAAGTTCAAGGATCTGGGACTCGTCATCATCGACGAGGAACAGCGTTTCGGCGTCGAGCACAAGGAGACGCTCAAGGCGTTGCGCACCAATGTGGACGTGCTGAGCCTGTCGGCAACGCCTATCCCGCGCACGTTGGAAATGGCTGTCACCGGTATCCGCGAAATGTCCACGCTGGCCACGCCGCCGGAGGATCGCCTGCCGGTGCTCACCTACGTCGGCGCTTACGAGGACGCGCAGGTCACCGCCGCCATCCGGCGCGAGCTGTTGCGTGGTGGGCAGGTGTTCTACGTGCACAATCGTGTGCAGGACATCTCCTCCGTCGCGGCGAAAATCCACGAGCTCGTGCCCGAATCGCATGTCGGCATAGCCCACGGCAAGATGGGGGAGAAACAGCTTGACGGTGTGATCCGCGACTTCTGGCATCGCGACATCGACGTGCTGGTATGCACCACCATCATCGAAACCGGCCTTGATATCTCCAACGCCAACACGCTGATCGTCGACCATGCCGACCGCTTCGGCTTGAGCCAATTGCATCAGCTGCGTGGCCGCGTCGGTCGTGGACGTGAGCGCGCGTATGCGTACTTCCTGTACGATCCGACCAAGCCGATGACCCAGCAATCGCATGACAGGCTCGCCACCATCGCGCAGAACACCGCGCTCGGCTCTGGCTTCGACGTAGCCATGAAGGATCTCGAATTGCGCGGCACCGGCAATTTGCTGGGCGATGAGCAGAGCGGCCATATCGAAGGCGTCGGCTTCGACCTGTACGTGCGTATGGTGTCCGAAGCGGTCGAACAGTACAAGGAGCCGGAACGCAAGGAATCGGTTGCCGTCACCATCGACCTGCCGATCGAGGCGTCCATTCCCGTCGACTACATCGATTCGGACAAACTGCGATTGGAAGCGTACCAGAAACTCGCCTCCGCACGCACCGAAGACGATCTCGACGAGCTGCGCGACGAACTCACCGACCGTTACGGCAAGCCGCCCGTCGATTTCGAGGCGCTGTTCGACGTGGCGCGGTTGCGGTTCAAGGCGCGTAAGCTCGGCATTTCCGAGATCATCGCGCAAGGACGCAACGTGCGCGTGTCGAAGTTCGAGCCGCGTGAATCCGTGCAGATGCGCATGGCCAGAATCTACAAAGGCATCCAGTACCGGCCGTTGACCAAGACGTATCTGGTACCGGCTCCATTCGCAGGCTCGCTTGGTTCCAAGCCGATGAGCTCGGACGAAGTGGTCGGATGGACCAGTCAATTGCTTGACGATCTGGACTGGAAACCGACACCGCGTCAATGACAATGGGATGCAAAAAAGAGTGTGAGCGTTCACATGGAACATGCGGGCAAAGTTTGGCATACGTCCATAAATCGCACTATTCTTGGCATTGTCATCACAACCTAACGTTTATAAGGAGTAGTTGTGGCAGTAATTGAAAGCGTTTACGCGCGTCAGATTCTCGATTCCCGCGGCAACCCGACCGTCGAGGTCGTTCTTGACACCGATGACGGTGCTCAGGGCCTGGGCCTCGTTCCGTCCGGTGCTTCCACCGGTGAAGCCGAGGCTTGGGAGCGTCGCGATGGCGACAAGTCCGTTTACCAGGGCAAGGGTGTGCTCAACGCCGTCAAGGCCGTGAACGAGGAGATCGCTCCGAAGGTCATCGGCATGGACGCTTCCGATCAGCGCGCTCTCGATGAGACCATGATCGAGCTCGACGGCACCCCGAACAAGGGCCGTCTGGGCGCCAACGCCATCCTCGGCGTGTCCCTGGCCGCTCTGTACGCTTCCGCCGAGTCCGCGGATCAGCCGCTGTACCGCTACATCGGCGGCACCAACGGCCACATCCTGCCGGTCCCGAACATGAACATCATGAACGGTGGCGCCCACGCTGACTTCGCCACCGACATCCAGGAGTACATGATCTCCCCGTACGGCTTCAACACCTACAGCGAGGCTCTGCAGGCTGGCGTCGAGGTCTACCACACCCTGAAGAACGTCCTGAAGAAGCAGGGCCTGAACACCGGCCTCGGCGACGAGGGCGGCTTCGCTCCGAAGATGAAGTCCAACAAGGACTCCCTGAACTACATCATGGACGCCATCTCCGCCGCCGGCTACGAGCCGGGCAAGCAGATTGGCATCTCCCTCGACGTGGCTTCCTCCGAGTTCTACAACAAGGAGACCGGCAAGTACCACTTCGAAGGCGACGACCGTGAGGCCGGCTACATGCTCGACTTCTACGAGAACCTCATCAACGAGTACCCGATCGTCTCCATCGAGGATCCGTTCCAGGAAGAAGGCTGGGACGACTGGGCGGCCATCACCGCCAAGCTCGGCGATCGCCTGCAGTTCGTCGGCGACGACCTGCTGGTCACCAACCCGGCACGTCTGGCCAAGGGCATCAAGCTCGGCGCCGCCAACTCCCTGCTGGTCAAGCTCAACCAGATCGGCACCGTCACCGAGACCCTCGACGCCATCGAGCTGGCCACCAAGAACGGCTTCACCTCCATGGTTTCCCACCGTTCCGGCGAGACCCCGGACACCACCATCTCCGACCTGGCTGTGGCAAAGAACACCGGCCAGATCAAGACCGGTGCCCCGGCTCGTGGCGAGCGTATCGCCAAGTACAACCGCCTGCTCGAGATTGAGGAGGAGCTCGGCTCCACCGCTCAGTACGCCGGCTACAGCGCTTTCAAGGCCTGCAAGAAGTACATCGCTGAGTGAGCGTAGCCAGCGCATCATGAATGCGTTGACATAGAAATACCCGTCGTGTTCCAAGTCGAACGCGACGGGTATTTTCGTTGCTATGAGTTCGAAGGCACGAAAAAAACCATCACAACGCGGCGGCGCCGGCCCGGTCGCGTTCTTCGTGGCATTGTTCATCGTGGCTTTGGGAACCATCCAGTTGGCATCGACATTCCATACCTATGCGTTGAATCTGGCAGAGCTTAACGGACTGAAAAAACAGGAAGCGGCGTTGGTCGCGCAGAAACGCGAGCTGGAGAACGATATCGCAAGATGGGATGACAAGGCGTATGTCACCGCCCAGGCCAGGGATCGTTTGGGATTCGTCTTCCCCGGCGAACAGGCGATTCGTGTCGAGCATCCCGAAGCGGTGACCGGCAAGAGCGAGCCGAAAAAAGGGACGACATACGACGAATCACCGAAAACCGCCCTGCCGTGGTATAAGGAACTTGCATATTCCTTCAAGCAGGCGGATCGGTCGGATCCCGTGAAGGCCGACTCGACGAAACAGTCGCAGCATGCCGGCGAAGAAGACAAACAGGACAGTCAACAACAGACTGGCCAATCGCAACAGGACGGTCAGCAGCCGTCGGAAGACGGACAGGAGTGACATGGACATGACGATTATCGAACAGGCCAAGGGTTTGGCGGACAAAGTGCTTGCCCAACCCGCCACCGAACATGATATCGCCGTGGTGGAGCGTCAGCTTGGACGTTACCCGCGCGGCATGGTCGCCGTCGGAGCCCGTTGCGTATGCGGCCGGCCTTTGGCTGTGGTCACCCGGCCGTTGCTTCCAGGCGGTGTCCCGTTCCCGACGACCTGCTATCTGACCGGGCCCGAAGCGGTGAAGGCCATCTCCCACATCGAAGCCGAAGGCAAGATGAAGGAATACAACGATATGCTGGCCGAAAACGAGGATCTGCGTGCCGGATACGAACGTGCCCACGAACTGTACCTCGCGTTCCGCCATGAAATCGCTTTGGCCTTGGAAGACAGCGAGGAACACATCGAAGGCACCAGTGCCGGCGGCATGCCGGTGCGTGTCAAATGCCTGCACGCGTTGTTGGCCCAGACGCTGGTGATGGGTGAGGGCGCCAACCCCATCGGTGATATGGCCCTGTCCGCCATCAAACATGAGTTCGATCCGGCCGTATGCCGTTGCGCAGTGGAAAACGAAGAGTAGAAGGTGGGAGTAATGAAGTCGGTAACCGTTGCCGGTATTGATTGCGGCACGAATTCGATTCGTCTGAAAGTCTCGCGTGTGAGCGAGGACGGTGTGGAAGACATCGTTCCGCGCATCCTGCGGGTGATTCGTCTCGGTCAGGACGTGGACAAAACCCATCGCTTCGCCGACGAGGCGTTGGCGCGCGCCTATGAGGCCGCCCGAGAATTCGCCGGCGTGCTTGCCGAACATCCCGTGGACGGCATCCGCTTCGTGGCCACATCGGCCACCCGTGATGCCGAGAACCGTGAGGAATTCGAAGACAACATCGAGAAGATCTTGGGCGTGCGTCCCGAAGTCATTCCAGGCACGGAGGAAGCGGATTTAAGCTTCCTTGGTGCCACCAGCATCGTCCATCGCGAGGTCGAGGCCCCCTATCTGGTGGTCGATTTGGGCGGAGGTTCCACCGAACTGGTGCTGGGAGGCGACGGCGTCACCCATCCGAGCACGCAGGTGCAGGCCGCGTTCTCCATGAATATCGGGTCTGTCCGTATGACGGAGCGTCATCTGAAAAACGACCCGCCGACCGAGGGGCAGATCGCCGAGGCGGTCGCGGATATCGACGCGCATATCGACGAGGCGTTCAAGATCGTTCCCGCCGGCAAGACCCACACCATCATCGGCGTGTCCGGAACGGTCACCACCATGACCGCATTGGCTATGGGATTGACGGAATACGACCACACCGCCGTGGACGGCGCACGCTGCACGCTGGAAGATGCCTATGCCGTTGACGACCGGTTCCTGCACATGCCTCGTGAGGAGCGTCTGACCTACAAGACCATTCATCCCGGACGCGTCGATGTGGTCGGCGGCGGCGCATTGGTGTGGAACCGTGTGCTTGCCAAGGTGTCTGAAGCCGCATATGAGGATCATGGCCAGCGCATCGACTCCTTCATGGCCAGCGAGCATGGTCTGTTGGACGGCATCGTGCTGGATTACGGCAAGAGATTGCTTGCTGCGCGCTGACGTGGCATAATAGCTTGGCGTCGGCTTTTTCTTCTGGCCGGCGCAAAGCCTCCATGGCGAAATCGGTATACGCAGTCGACTTAAAATCGACCTCTTCGGATTGCGGGTTCGAGTCCCGCTGGAGGCACTTTTGGAAACCGCCAGAGATGGCGGTTTTCCTTTATTCTCCAACGGTTTTGGCATCATCGCGATTCACTGCGATTCAACCCTTTTCCACGGTGGGTTATGGAAAAATGTGGGCAATGTGTAGGCAAAATGTGGCATATCGTTCCCGAAACATTCCGTAGGTACACTGTCGGACATTACAAACCGTATGACACCGACTGAAACGGATGACGCATGACTTCGAAAGACATCAAGCCTGTAATCGAACAGCCCGCCACTGAAATCCCCCTGATGCTTGCGCAGGTGATTATCGTTGCCGGCGTGCTCGCTATCGGCGAAATCGCATGTTCTCCGCTGTACTTTACCTTGATGGACCATTCGTTGGCACTCGTTCCGTGGGCATTGGAAGCCGCATTCCTTGCCGTGGCGTTCACCTTCGTTGTGGGCTTCGCATTGTTGTGGTGCGCCGAATCGTTCACTTTCAAACTCAAGGAACGATTCCGCCCGTTCGGCTATGCGGCGGTAGGATTGATTGGATACGGCGTATGGAGCCTGCTGGTGTTCACCGCCACCATCAATTCGATACTCGCCAAAGTCGGGGAAAGCGTTCTTACCAACGGCCAGGTCGGCGCGATCGCGCTGAACGGAGCAGCCTTGGGCTTCGTCGCTTTCCTTTTCGCAAAACTGCTCGACGTCAAACTCGGCAATCGCAAAACCGTTGCGATAATTCTGCTTATCGCGGAAATCGTCATTGCCATCATCGGCCTACTCATCATGATTCGCATGTTCAGCGTGCTTTACGCGGCGTGACGGCGAAGACGCGGAAAAGAGAGCGCAATATACATGTTCAGCATTCTGGAGATGTTCACCATCGGCGTCGGCCCCAGCTCGTCGCACACCGTAGGGCCGATGGTCGCGGCCAGCAGATTCGCTGCCTCCCTTGAACGTGACGGCATACTGAACCGGGTCGGCCGCGTGCGAACGGTACTGTATGGTTCGCTCGCCCTGACCGGTCTTGGGCACGGTACCGATCGCGCCACGGTGGCGGGCTTGGAAGGCAACGTACCGAAAACCGTCGATACCGATCACATGAGCAATATCCGTATGGAATGCGAGGCAGGCGGCGAGCTGATGCTCAACGGCACGCATCGCATCGATTTCGATTACGGACGCGATGTGGTGATGGATGTATGGCACCGCATGGCGGCCCATCCCAACGGCATGCGATTCCAAGCCTTCGACCGGCAGAACAATCTCATCGATGAACAGGTCTGGTATTCCATTGGCGGTGGATTCGTCAGACAAGGCGACGCCGACGACCTGATGATCGGCATCCATGAGAAACCCCCTGCGGGAACGGCCTTCGCCGATCAGACCGACGATTCCTCAACCGATATCGATATGGACATGCCCTATCCGTTCACCACATGCGACGAACTGATCTCGCTGTGCGATGAACGTCACATGAGTGTGGCCGATGTGGTGTGGGCCAATGAGACGGCCATGCGGTCCGCCGTGCAGGTGCGCAGCGATTTGGACACTGTATGGCATGTGATGCGCCGCTGCGTGCAGCACGGTTGCAATACCAACCAAACCGTTCTGCCTGGCGGCCTTGACGTGCCCCGCAGGGCGCCAAAAATGTATGCAAGGCTCGCATCCAACAGCGACGTGCTCAAACGGGACGGCAGGCGCTCCGACGCCGTACTCGAATCATCGGACGCCGCATGGGTCGACCTGTTCGCATTGGCGGTTTCCGAGGAGAACGCGGCAGGCGGACGCATCGTCACCGCGCCTACCAACGGTGCGGCTGGCGTCATTCCGGCGGTGCTCCACTATTATTGGCATTTCGTGGATCATGCGGATGAGGATGGTGTGGTGACGTTCCTGCTGACCGCAGGGGCGATTGGATACTTGTTCAAACGCAACGCGTCCATTTCCGGTGCTGAAGTCGGATGTCAAGGCGAGGTCGGCACAGCCTGTTCCATGGCCGCGGCGGGGCTGTGCGCCGTGATGGGCGGCACGCCTCACCAAGTGGAGAATGCCGCGGAAATCGGTATCGAGCACAATCTGGGACTGACCTGCGATCCGGTCGGTGGTCTGGTGCAGATTCCCTGCATCGAACGCAACGCCATGGCGGCCAATACCGCCATCAACGCGGTCCGTATGGCCATGCTGGGCGACGGCACGCATATCGTGAGTCTTGACCAAGCCATCAAAACCATGAAGGACACCGGCGAGGACATGATGGCCAAGTACAAGGAGACGTCGAAAGGCGGTCTTGCGGTCAATGTTGTTGAATGCTAGCGATGGATGGTGCTAATCTTGGTGACACTGTGTTTTTTCAAGGAGGTTCACCATGGCATCTGAAATGCCTGTTGTCAATGCCGAATTCGGCGATCGGCCGACCATCGAATTCCCGACTGAGATCGCTCCCGCCGGCCTGAAGGTCGTGGAGCTCTTTGAAGGCAATGGCCCGATGGTCCGCCGTGGAGACACCGTCACCGTCAACTACCATGGTGTGGTCTGGGGCAAGGACACCCCGTTCGACTCCAGCTTCGACCGTCACCAGCCGGCCACGTTCGGCATCGGTGTGGGACAGGTCATCAAGGGCTGGGATCAGACCGTTCCGGGACATAACGTCGGTTCCCGCCTGGTGGTGTCCATTCCGCCGGAGTACGGTTATGGCTCCCGTGGCGTTCCGCAGGCCGGCATCGGCGGCGAGGACACGCTGGTGTTCGTGATCGACATCATCTCCACCCGCTGATTGACGGGTATCATTCTTCCAAGGTCAAGGAGGATAACATGGCCGAAGAAAAGACGATCCTGCTGACGCAGGAGGCGTACGACAAGATGAAAGAAGAACTCGCCTGGCGTGAGGGCGAGTACCGTGACGAGATTCTGTCCAAGGTCTCCGCGGCGCGTGCCGAAGGCGATTTGAGCGAGAACGGCGGCTATCAGGCTGCCCGTGAGGCGCAGCGCGTGAATCAGGGACGCATCGACGAACTGACCGTCAAACTGCGCAATGCGAAGATTCTGACTGCGCCCAAGGCCGGTGAGGTCGGTGACGGATCCCTAGTGACCCTTGAAGTCAACGGACGTGAAATGGTGTACGTGCTTGGCACGCGAGACCTGTCCATCGCCACGGATTACAGCATCATCAGTCCTGAATCGCCGATTGGCGCCGCCATCAATGGCGCTCATGCCGGAGATACGGTGACCTATACCGCTCCGAACGGCCGTGAGATTTCCGTGACCATCAAGGAAGCCAAGCCGCTCGCCTGACATACGTGTGACGAAAACAACAGCCCGTTCCTCCATCGCATTCGTACGATGAGGGGACGGGCTTATTTTGTTTTGTCCATGTGGGGTTGATTACGCCTTAGGGCCACAATTGCACGATCACCATGTAGATGGCCACCATGTGGCAGGCGTATCCCGCCACGGTTCCGGTATGGAAAATCTCATGGAAGCCGAACACCTTCGGCCAGGGGTCGGGCTTGCGCAGCGCATACACGATGGCTCCGGCGATATAGCAGGCGCCGCCGGCACACAGCAGTATCACCACGGTAGGTCCGGCATAGGGGGACATCCAGAACAATCCCATGAACGCGACGCCGGACACGCCGAAAATAATATAGACAAGAACATAAAGCCAGCGAGGCGCGCTGATCCAGATGACATGGATGATGAGCGCCACCGTGGTGCAGATCCACATGCCCGCGATGATGGAATCACGCCAGAATGGCGTGAGCGCGAAGGAAACGGGCGTATAAGTGCCGGCGATCAGCAAAAAGATGTTCATATGGTCGATGCGACGGAGCACATCGGTAACCCGTGGTGACCAATCTCCCAGATGATAACAGGCGGAATTGCCGAACAGTACCAGCGAGCAGGTCATGAACACGGCGCACGCCCATTTGAGCCCGGTGCCATGAGCGAGGCAGATCAGCACGATGCCCGCGGCAAGAGCCAGGGGAGTGGCGATGGCGTGGATCCAGCCACGCAGGAGCGGCTTTGGCCTGCCATGCACGTCGAGTCTGATTTTGCGTTCGATTTCGGCGGGGACGATGCCTTCGATTTTTGCGGCATGGGCTTCGCCTTTGGCGATGGCACGTTTGGCTTTTGCATCCGCCTTGCGTCGAATGTTCTCGGCCTTATTGTGCGCCTTCACGCGAATGGTCTCAGCTTTCGCCTGCAGGGCCTGCTCGCGTGCTTCGGCGATGACCGCGCGTTTCGCCTCGATTTCTGCGTTTGTAGGTTTCGCCATCGGATGCCTCCACTATAAGTTACGGAACCGTAACCTACGTTAGCGTAACCGTCGGATATGTCAATCGGCGTTTCCGTATTATACGTGGGCATATGGTATGCAACCTCGCCATTGATGCGTATTATGGTTGCATGGCTGATTTCTCACATATCCTGATGACCCGTCCGGATTTCGGTGACGACGATCGTGAATGGTTGCACCAGTTGGTGGCCGATTGGCAGGTGATTGCCGATTTGAGTTTCGCCGACTTGCTGCTAATCCTGCAGAACGGCGAGGGCAAGTACATCATTGCCGAGCAATGCCGTCCGTCCACGGTGATGAGTCTGAGAGCCGAGGATGTGGTCGGCAACGTCGTCCCGGAATCCCTGTGCGCCGAGCTTGACGCGGCCATGGACTCCGAATCGGTGTTCCGCTCCTCGAAACTGCGTATGGTCGGCAAGGCCAAGGTCTGCAACGTGTACGCCCCGGTGCGTCATAATGGCAAGACGCTTGGCTTGGTGGTCCGCGAGACCAACATGGCCACACGCGAATCGAACGGCCGTTATGAGTCCGAAAGCATCAGCGCCGGCAAACAGCTGTATGAGATGATTCCGCGCGGCCAGTTCCCGTACCGTAACCCGGTTATGAACCAGCGCCATAACGCACGTGTGGCGGATGGCTTCATCGTGCTCACCGTCGACGGCATCGTCCGATACGCGTCTCCGAACGCCATCAGCTGTTTCCGTCGTTTGGGATCGGTCAGCACCATGCAGGGGGAGTATCTGAGCGAGATCGGCACCAAACTGCTGCATGAGAACGATCCGGTGCTGGAAACGCTGCCATTGGTACTGAGCGGCAAAGCCGCGGTGGATTCCGAATTGGACGCCAACAAAGCCGCGGTGTCCATGCGCTCTCTACCGTTGATGGACGCCAATGGTCGCGTGGGTGGTATCGTGCTGTGCCGTGACGTCAGCGAATTGCGCCGCCGCGAGAAGGAATTGCAGACCAAGGACGCCACCATTTCCGAGATTCACCATCGTGTGAAGAACAATCTTCAGGCGGTATCCGCGTTGCTGCGCTTGCAGGCGCGCAAGACCAAGTCCGAAGAGGTCAAAAAGGAGCTCAAGGAAGCACAGCGCCGCGTGCAGACCATCGCCATGGTGCATGAGGGATTGAGCCAGACCGCCGATGAGATCGTCGACTATGACAAGGTCATTTCCAACCTGCTTAAGATGGCCGTCGATTTGGCTACGATGCGCGACCAGCACATCGATGTCGATTTCGTAGGCAAATTCGGCATGATGCCGGCACAGGATGCCACGCCGCTATCGTTGGTGCTTACCGAACTGATCACCAATTCGGTGGAACACGGTTTCGAAGGACGTAAGGAAGGACATATCACGATTTCCGTGGGCCGCGGTGGCAATAACCTCAACGTGGTGGTGGAGGATGATGGCACCGGCTTGGCGGATGAGGAGCATGATGGCATGGCTCGCTCTTCCGGATCAGGGCTTGGAACACAGATCATCAACACGTTCGTCACCAATGATTTTGGCGGAACGGTGCATTGGGAGCCACGTCGCGGTGGTGGTACCCGTGTGGTGCTCGACATGAAACTGCGTGCCGCGCAAGATAACTGACCTCTAGAACTGGAATGGCATATGGAAGGGCCGGTCGGATTCGATGGAATCCGACCGGCCCTTCCATATGCCCTGAAAAGAATCAGACCTGCATCTGCATGGCCTGCGAGCGACGTGCACGCATCGCGCGCCGCTTGAGCGCGCGCCGCTCGTCTTCGCTCAGACCGCCCCAAACGCCGTAGTCCTGATTGGTGTCGAGCGCGCATTTCAGACACGCGTCAATCACCTTGCAGGTACGGCAAACGGCCTTGGCTTCTTCGATTTGCTGATAGGCGGCACCGGTGTTGCCGACCGGGAAAAACAGTTCCGGATCCTTATCCCGGCACGCGGCCTTGGCTCGCCAATCGAAAGCACTGCTCATGTAATCGCCTTCCTCTTGCCATAAGTGGCGTTCTATCCGTTATTTAGATAACCACGAATCGGATGATTTTTCAAGACTTTTTCGCAAAAGAAGCCAAGTTTTTTTAGAATCCTTGGAATTCCGTGCATTGCACGGGACATGCCCGTGCTTGTTGGATGAAGACCCCACGCCCGGCAATGGCATAGTCATCGACGCCGAAACCGTCGAGAACCGCGCTGGGAATCCCCATCATCACATCGGTGGCTCTCTCTCCGCAAGGAAACGCAACACGTGTGAGGCAACGTTCAAGTAGGGTGCTTTGCGGCTTTTCCACAGCTGCGATTACCGTGACGGACGGATCGGCGAGTGCGGTCTTGAGCTTATCGGCTTCGGGCATGGCTGCGAAAGGGGAGAGCAATTCGTCGGCGTCATCCACGAACCATATGGTGCGTTCGTGCTGCGGCGATGTTCTGCCGTCGTCGGTGGTCCATTCGCTGTTCGTCTTGCGTGTGAACCGGATGGTGCAGCGACCGGATTCATAGAGACGGCTGGCGCAGCAGAGCAACAGATTGGTTTTGCCGCTTCCGCATGCGCCAATCACGGCGATGTTGCCGTGCCCTACGTCAAGGAATGCGGTGGAGATGAGTACACCGTCGTCGCTCAAAGCAAAAGGCACATGGTGCCATGCCTCTCGCTGTGGCGCCGTCAAATCGTCTTTGCCTGCATGTGGTGCGAGCGGCGCGGAGAACAAAGGGGAGGGATTGGTGGTGCCGCTGAATGCCGATGCGGTGTTGATGGCATGCACCAAGGAATCAATGTCATGGACCGCGCTGCAGCGGAAAGGAACAGTGCGTTGACCGTCATGACAGTAAGCGGCACCGGGGAAGGCCGGTGGAATCAAAGCTGCATCCTTGGTGCCGATCAGTTCATTCGATTGCATTTGGTCGGTGACGCGTAGGCAGATGCTCAGCGATATGTTGGCCTTCATATCGGCATGGACCTGACCCATGGGATTTTGCGTGCATACGATGAGATGCATACCCAAAGAGCGTCCGAGCGACGCCAATCGATTGAGTCGCTGCATATAGTCGGGTAGACGGTCGCGCAATGCATGGAATTCGTCAATGACCACCACGAGCCGTGCAGGGGGATGGGAAAGCTGGTCGAATCTGGAAACGCGTTCGGCACTTACCAAGGCCTCCCTGCGTGCCAATTCTTGTTCTATGGCGTTCAGCGCACGGACGGCATGGGCGAGGTCAAGATCGCAGACGTTGCCCACGGTATGCGGCAGACGCTCCAAAGCGTTGAAGGTCGATCCTCCTTTGAAATCCAGAAAGACGAAATGGAGGGTTTGAGGACTATGCCGAATCGCCAATGCCATGCACCAACTGATCAGCAGTTCGGATTTCCCCGAGCCTGTGGTCCCCGCGACCATGGCATGCGGTCCGGATGATGCCAGATCTATATGGAATATGCCATGTTCTGACATGCCGATGCCGTTCGTTGGGGAACGGACAAGCCAATTACGCACGATGGTGCGCCATATGAGCGGGTCGTTGTCCAGGCCATGCAGATGCTCAAAACTTATGGACGGCATGTCGGCGAAAAGCTGAGCATGGTCGATTTCGTTTCCGTTATGATGCGTTGGAACCGGCGAATCGCTTCCAGTAATGGTGTTGCTGTTCGTTTCTTCATGCCTGACGCGCATGATCATGGTGATGAGCATCAATGCGCTGCCAAGCAGACTCGGAGCGAGCATCGCCGCATAGAGCCAATGACGTTGCATACACATGACAATCAGCATGATGAGCTGCGCCAGCAAAGGCGCGCTCCAACTCAATACAGTGAGATGTTGTTCGCTTATACGGTGAGGGGCCTTTTTGTTCATACGGCCAGCATGGGCAAGAGCGGCGGCATGCCGCAAGCCAATATGAGGGTTGTGGTCGGAGAATGTGGGTTATCCACATCCTCCGGCGTGTCGTCAGTTTTGCTGTTCGGCCAGCGTGCCCACGGTTCCTGCGGAATGCGTGCCGTGTGAGAGTTCGGAGAAAAGCTGGATGTTCTTCGCGTCATCCAGCAGAACGCACGATCCGACCCCATCGACGTAATAGTCCGGATCGGTCCAATACACGCTTCCCGAAATGCCATCCTTGCCTGAGGCGCTTTTGAAAGCCAACGCCATCCGAAGCAGAGAGGAAGTCGATGCTTTCTCATCCACGGTTACGGAGCTCAACGCCGCTGCGGCGACCTTTTTGGTCTTGTTGAAATTCGTGAGCGTCTGTTTGGAAGCGCCCTTCTTGACGATGGCGTTGATCACCTGGCGCTGACGTGCGGCACGGCCGAAATCGCCTTGCACATCGGCATATCGCATACGGGAGAACGCCAAAGCGGTGTTGCCGTCCACGGTGTGGCATCCGGCGGTCCAGTTCATACCCGAATAAGGGTCATTCACATTCTGGTCGTAGCATAGGTCCACGCCTCCCAAGGCATCGACCACTTTGACGAGTCCGCCGAAGCGGACCATTGCCACATGGTTGATTTTCTGGCCGGTGATGTCCTCCACCTCGTTGACCAACTGTTTGCGGCTGTACAGCTGCGCCACGGCGTTGATCTTCATATAGCTCCCATCGATTTCCACCAGGGAATCGCGAGGAATGGAAATCAGCGAGGATGATCCTGTTTTCGGCTTGGTGAGTACAAGAATGGTGTCGGTTCTGAAACCTTCGACGTCACCGGCATCTCCGATGGTGCCCTCACGTTCGTCGGAGCCAAGAATAAGCCAGCTTTCGCCGGCGGTGTCCGCTTTGGATGTCAGCCAGGTCTGTTTGTTGAGCTGGTCATCGACCCAGTTCCAAGCGGAGAATACCCCTATTCCCAGTGCGAGAATCAGTACAAGGAAAATGGAAAGGACGATACGTCCGACGCGAGGTCTTCTTTTTGGCACGGAAGCCGTCGCTGGAGAGGATGGAACAGATCGGAGCGCCGTGGAGACGGAGGATGACCCCCGGAACTGCTGCGTTGGATTGGCCGTGCGGGTATGTTCTGGAGCGAAGGACACCGGAGATGATGAAGGGTTTCTTCTTGTCTCGCTCGTTGCCCGTGCCGCAGGCTGGAAGCTTTGCGGAACCGAGGAAGAAGGACGCGCCGTGCGTTTGGCCGGTTTTACAGATGATGCATGGTCAGAACGTTTCGCCGGTGCGAAACTCGCTGGCTGGCTCGGTGCGCTTTGCGAGCGGGAGGAATCCGTGGACGGCATGGTTTTTTTGCGTCCTGATGACGGAATGAAACTTGGTGGCACGCTCGTAGGCTCTTTTGCTCCTTTGCCTTCACTCATGGTTCCTCCAAAAAGATTCGTCCCTGCGTCATACGTTGAAAGGGGACGTGATTGCGTGGTCTACGTCAGTTCTTTGCCGGAACGGCACATACGGTCGCATTAAGGTATCGATCCGCAAGGCCGATGTACTGGCCCGTGGTCGCGTCATGAATGGAGCCGTCATCCGGGTCGACGGTGCCGCCAGTGCTTGGATCGACCAACGTGCCGTCGGATTTGGTGATCAGTCCCGTGACGGGATCGGGAGTCTCGGCAGTGGTGTCCGACTGGTTGCTGTCGGTCGTGCCGGAATCGTCGGAGCTGGCTGAATTATCTGAACTGGTGTCGGAGAAGTCGCCCGAGTTTGAATCGGCGGTATCGAAAATCGGCTTGCCCGCTCGCATCTTCTCCCAGAGATTGTCGGCTTCGTCGGTCCAGACGGAACGGTTGGGGTCGGACGGTGCTGGGACCACGGGGACGGTCTGGGTCTGCAGGTTGGTCATGGTGAAATTCTTCAGGCTCATGGCAAGTCCCGCCAAAGCCGCGGTATCAGCCATGCCTTGGGATATGTTGAGCGATTTCAGCGCGGATTTCGCCAGCTGGTACAGCTGCGCGGTATCAGTGAACAGATTCTTGCTGAGCGCCTCGCTCAGCAGCTGCTTGATGAGATACTGCTGACGTGTGGTACGCGAGGTGTCGGATCCGTCTCCTATGCCGTGACGGATCCGGGCGTACTGCGTCGCCGCAACGCCGTCAAGATGGTGCATGCCCTTGTCGAGATTGAGTCCGGTGTACGGGTCGTTGACGTTCTGCGGAATGCACAGGTCCACGCCGCCGACTGAATCAATCATCTTGACCAGGCCGGCGAAGTCCACGACGATGAAGTTCTGAATATTCAACCCGGTGAGACTGTTCACGGCGTTCAGCGTGCAGCTGGCCGCCGAGGAGAGATCTCCGCCGGTTTTGTAGGCACCTGCGAAGATGGAATTGAACATGACGTTATACTGTGCGGAAATCGTGCCCTTCGACGTTTCGCACTGAGGCACGTCCACCAGGGAATCTCGTGGAATGGAGACCAGGTTGATTTCCTTGCGGTCGGCGGAGATCTGCACAATCATGGCGGTGTCGGCCTGATGGTTGCCGATGACGTCATCGAAACTGCCTCCGATGGCTTGGTTCTCCGCGCCGTCACGGGAATCCTGTCCGATCAGCACGAACTCGATCGGCTTGCCGGAGTTCGGATCGATGATGGATGCGTCCGTATTCAGGGAACCCTGGCCGATCACGCCGACCGAATTGTTCTTGATGATGCCATTGACGTCCATCCAAGTAGCGGCAGCTGCAGTGCCGACGAACACCAGAGTCGCGGCGATTGCCGCGGCGACTGCGGTCCTGACGTGATGCTGCACGCGATATCCCAGGCTGTGACGTGGTTTCGCATCCTGAAGACCATTGATGTTAGGAAGCTTATTGCCGGTTGATGACGTTGCCACGGTGTTGCCTTCCTGATTGAGATGCGCGTTTGACGCAATGCTTTTAGAACCTACCACTATCCAAATGGGCAATTATAGGGTTAATGGCCGATTTTCACCGATTCTGCGACTGTAGACCCCAGATTGGGCTGAACTTTAGCATGGATTTTCTGAAATATAGGCATTGACACGGGGAAACTTGACAAAATTACATTGCGTGTGTGTAATTTGAAGCGGTGTGAAAGTATGCGCATAAAAGGTGCGCACACAATTATGGGAGGACTCATGTGGGGCGTGACTGATGAGTCTTCTGAGAATCCGCTTGCTGAACTGTGGGGTTTGTTCAAGCGGGATGATGACGTGTCTTGGCAGCACAAAGCGCTGTGCTCGCAGACCGATCCCGAAGCATTCTTCCCGGAAAAAGGCGGTTCCACCAGGGATGCGAAGAGGGTTTGCGCCCAGTGTGAAGTCCGTGAACAGTGTCTGAAATGGGCCATCGACCATGATGAGCGTTTCGGCATCTGGGGCGGTATGAGCGAGCGTGAGCGTCGTCGCTACAAAAAAGAGCACAAGGAACGGGCTTGAAGGCATGGTGCGTCCCGTGCGTACACTTAAATTATGAATTCTAACGCCAGCAGCGATATCCAGACAATCGTGACCGATGTGCTGAACAGCAGACCGTATACGCATCGGCAGGACGTCGATATGTCCGTGGCTGCGGTGATCACCGCGCAGCATGACCTTCGATTCCTCGCTTCTACCGTTGGAGCGGTGCTTGCGCAGCGCATGCTTCCAGGAATGATCGTTATCGCCGATTGCACGGGGCAGATCGAGCAGCCCATGCAGATGACCTTCGATGTCATTCACTCATCACAGGATGTGCTTACGGAAGTGCCGGAAGCCAAAACGGTGAGGGTCATTCTGGTGGGAGTGAAGCAGGCGGCGTCCTTCATGGACGCTGTAACGCGTGCGATGGATCAGATCGGCATTGATGCCGGCATCCGCGCGTTGTGGACCTTGCATGACGATTCGCGGCCGGCGGATGACCGGTGCTTCGAGACATTGCTGGATGCGTGGAGAAACACGCCGACAGCCGCGCTGCTCGGTGCCAAGCAGTTGGATTGGCAGGCGAAGAACCTGCACAATGTGGGTTTGTATGCCGGGCACCATGATGTCGTTTCCTTGGTGGTCGACGGCGAGCCTGACCAGGAGCAATATGACGGGCGTCAGGATGTGCTGTCGGTCTCCCTATCGGGCGCGTTGGTGCCGTTGGCTACGTTGCGTGCGTTCGAAGGGGCTGACCCCTGGTTCGGCACCTTCGCGGAATCCACGGACCTGTGCCGCCGCATATGTCTTGGCGGTGGGCGTGTCGTAGTGGTTCCCCAGGCTCGCATCGCCCACAGAAGAGCCCGATTCGAAGGAATCCGTTCCAAGAACGGGCGCCCTGTGGAAGACGAGGACGGTCGCATCGATCCGTATCTTGCCGTACGCGAGGCGAATGCCAAATACGCGTACACTGACATGCACCGTTCATGGTGGCCGTTGCTTTGGCTGTGGTCCATCATCCAGTCGTTGGGATTGGCCGTGCTTTGCTTGGCGCGCAAACAGCCGTATCATGCATGCTGCGAGCTGGCGATGCCGTGGCGTGCGCTGCTGCGTCTGCGGGGTGCTTGGCGCGCCCATGCGCGGTTGCGCAGGCAAAGCAAGGTCACGCTTAAATCGCTATCCACGCTGTCTGCGAATCATCGGCAGGTCAGGGAATGGCTCGACCGTCGCCGTGCGTTGCGCGACCAGAGGGATGTCGTGCTGCTCAGTCCTCTTGAGAAGGACCATCTGCGTAAACGGTTGCTGCGTAGATGGGGATTGGCCTTCGGCGCGGCGCTGATTGCCGGCATATGGATAGTCGTGCTGTATTGGGACGTGCTTCGTTCCGTATGTTCGGGTGCGTCGATGTATTCCGCACAGCTGTTGCCCACGGGCGCGAGCTTCACCCAGTTGCTTCATACCGCGACCACGTCATGGTCGTATGCCTCAGGCACGGGCATCAGTGCGCCTAACGCGCCATGGCTGTTGGTGCTTGCGCTGGCGTCGGTGCTCACTGGTGGACATGTTGCCGGAGCTGTCGGACTGATGTTCTTCCTTGCAGCCCCGCTCACGGTGTTTTCCTTCTGGGCGCTGGCCGGCATCTTCACCCGCTCGGATGCGGTGCGCTGCGTGGTCGCGTTGGCGTGGTTCGCGTTGGCGTTGTCCATGGGACTTTATGATGACGCGGATGTCACGATGCTGACGGTCATGGTGTTTCTTCCGGCCGCTTTCGCCTTCTCGTTCCGTGCGGTCGGCATGTATCGGACGGAGGATCTGGTCAATCCCCACGCGTCGGTCCAGGCGGCGGCGGTTGCGGCGCTGTGTTTCATTCCGGTCGTCGCCGCGCAGCCGCAGTTGTTGCTGCCGCTGATGCTCACCTTCCTGGGATTCCTGCTGTTCGTCCGCTCCCATAAGCCCGCGTTGCTTCTGATTCCGCTTCCGGCGGCGTTCGTATGCGCGCCGACGTTGGTCAATGCCGTTCGTTTCGCTTCCGACGGTACATGGCGTCAGCTGTTCGGCAGCGTCATGCTGCCCTCCTCCGCGCATGATGGCAAACCGGTCGTCGCGAATCTGTCTGATCTGTTGCTGCGGGTGTTCGGCATCGGCGCCGACGGTGGCGCATGGCGGTATGTGGCGGTTTCCATACTGGCGTTGATCGTATTGCTGGCCGCGGTGTCATTGGTGTTGCCTTTCGTGCTGCGCGTGTCCCGTATGATGTGGGTCGCCGTGTTCGCGGGATTGGCGACGGCCTTGCTGTCCGCGGCGATTGCGGTGGCCGTCGATGTGGATGGTCCGGTCTCCGGTTCCATGCTTCCGGGAACCACATATGCGATGATGGGCTTGCTCGCCTGCATCTGCATGATGTCGGGCGGCGCGGTTCGACGTTTCGTCATGCTGAGACAGCATGAGAAGACCGGCGCCGTCGAAATCGAAGGACGCGGCTCGAAGGCAGTGTCGATTGCCTCGCATGTGGGTCGTGCCGTATTGGTTTGCCTGTTGGCCGTCTCCGTCGTGGCCTGTGCGGGATTCAACTATGTCGAATGCGATCACAGCCAGGTAAAGACCAGCGATGCTGGACTGCCGATGGTGGCGACCGATTTCCTTGGGCAGGATGATGCACGTCGCGTGCTTGCCTTGCGTGCCGATAGCGCCGAATCGGTCAGCTACAGTGTGATGCGTACCGGTCGTGGCGACTTGATTGACAGCTCTCCCGCGCAACGCGTCGAAGTGGTTTCGGGACGTTCCGACGGGTCCAGCAGAACCATTGCGCAGGATTGCGCCCAGTTGCTGGCCAATGCCGATTCCGATGCCATCAACGAGCTTGGCAAGTTGGGCTTCGGCGGCATTTACGTTATCAAGCAGAACGGCGACAAAGCGCAGCGAGAGGCCTCGAACCAGCTCAATTCGAACATTGGAGCCTCTGACGGGACACAGAATGTCGTCAGTCTGGATAATGGCACGTATTATCGTTTGACGGTTCAGGATCTATCCAAGCAGCATATCGATCGAAGCGGGCTTGATAAGGCCGGCTCAAGTGTGTGGCGTCGTTCATGGCTGTGGTGCATGGGCGTCGTTCTTGTAGCGTATTGCCTGGTGGCGCTTCCGCGCATTCGTCGTCAGGGTCTGGAGGAAGCATGAGCAGACATTCTCGTCCCAATACGCCTTTGCGTATTGCGCTTGCCGTAATCTCGGTGTTGCTCATCGTGGTCCTGATGGCCGTGACGCTCATATACCGGCCATCATGGCTGCATGCGGACACGCCCACGGTGGAACGCTCCTCGGTGGGTCGTACCGTCAGCCCCCGGCAGCGGCAGACGTACTGCCCGTCTCGCATGACCATTGCCGATACCGATGCCTATGGAGATAGCGAATACCAGGCATCCAACGGCAATATCGCGTCTTCCGCGAGATACGCCGCCTTCGGTTCGGTGTTCCATTCATCCGTCGCCTCGATGGGAGCCGACATGACGGCATCCGTGTCGATGCTGGACAAAAAAGACGACTCGTCCGATGACATCTTTGTGGCTTCCGGCAATGTCGATGACGGCTCCCGATTGCAAGACACGCGTCTGCTGACGGCTTCGAACGGTACCGGCGCGGTTTCCTCAGTGATGTCATGGGCCACGGACGGTGATTTGAAGGGCGTATCAGCAGCCTCCTGCGTCGTGCCGGCGCTGAAACAGGCGTTCCTGCTTTCCGGTACGAAGACCGGCTTGACGCAACAGCTTGTTGTGGCCAATCCCTCCGCCAAGGACACATCGGTGACCATCAGAATCTGGGGCTCCGACAAATCCGGCGCGCTGGCGCTCTCCACCGGATCGACGCTGACCGTGGCCTCAGGCAAGGAAACGGTACTGAATCTTTCCGCAGCTGCTTCCGGCCAAGACGCGCTGTATGCCACGGTGACTGGAACTGACACTCCTGTGGCCGCAATCGTCCGCACCGTCTCCATGGACGGATTGACCTCAAAGGGATCGGATTACGCGCTTCCGAATAACGCTTCCGCGAAATCTCTGGCCCTCTACGGCTTGAATGGCGGAGACCATGCGACACTGTACCTGTATACGTCCCGCAAAACGGATGTCACCGTATCCTGGATCGACTCCAAGGGGGCACAGCAGACCAATCAGCAGGAGCTGAAGGCGAACCGCGCGTCCGCCATCGATCTTGGAGACGTTCCAAAATCCGCTACCGGCATCGCCATAGCCGCTTCCGAACCGGTGTCTGCCACGGCGAAGATTTCAGACGATGGCCCCGATGGGCAGTCCGATTTCGCCCTAGTCAATGCGTCCGCTCCGGCGAAGATCTCCGCCATCGCGGTTCCTGACCAATCCACCGCGACGGTAGGCTTCGTCAACACCGCGGATGGGGATCGGACCGCGATCGTGACGGCTTACGACACGGACGGCAAACAAGTGGACAGGCGTGAAATCGCCATCCGTCCCTCGGCCTCGACGTCGGTGCGCATCGCCGATATTAATGATGGCGATGTCGCCGCCATCCGTTTGAAGGATCCCGCCCAAGCCGTGGTCTGGAATCTTCGTGTCGGACAGAAAGATGTGTCCGGTGCGAAACTCGCCGGACTTGCCATCATCGGCGCCGTCGATTTGAAGGAGGCCAGAGAGCAGGTCTGGGCGAATCAGGATATGACTGTTGTCCGTTGAAAGTCACATGCCCCAATCAGGATCTATTTCTTCCGGACGGCGTCCGTAGATTTCCGCCAGACGTGAGACCACCTCGTCCCTGATTGCGAATTGCAGGTCCATACGGTTACGGGCATGCGATTGCAGCGGCATGCGGTACAGCACGATACGGGGTGGAATGCCGTGCCCGGCGGGAAATGACTGCGATCCAAGATGCGGAACGTCCTCCCAAGGCGCGGGATCGGATGGCGGAACATCCTCCACAGCGAATTGGACCGGAGCTATGAGCTCAGGCCATGCCCCGTTGAGTCTGCGGATTTGCGCCACCAGCATATCGTCGAACATACCGCTTCTGGTACGGTACCGGGGCAGTCTGGTACCAAACATGGGCGTACGCGTGCCACGTCCATGGCGGTTGCGGTATATCGGGGTCTCCCAAGGCATCTGTTGCATGGTTTCTACCTTATCAGGGCTTATTCGAAACATGCGATACCATGGTATGGGCTGCTCGACAAGGGGAGAAATGATCATGGCGGATATTTCCGTACCTTATTGGAACATCGTTGATGTCAACATGCTGTGCGAAGGCGCGCGGCTGATTGGGTTTGACCTCGACAACACGTTGGCGCGGTCCAAGAAACCTATGAAAGCGGACATGGCCGAATGCTTCTCTGCATTGACATCATTGATTGACGTCGCGGTGATCACCGGCGGCAAATACTCGTTGCTGCAAAGTCAGGTGGTGGACAGGCTGTCCGACCATGCCGACAAGTCGAAACTTCACCTCATGCCGACCAGCGGAACCCGCTACTACCGGTGGGACGGGCAACGGTGGGGGAAAGTGTTCTCCCACGATCTAAGCGACGAGGACCGTGCCAAGGCGAAGGAATCGCTGGAACGGAATGCTCGTGAGCAAGGCATTTGGGCCACTCATGTCTGGGGCGAGCGCATCGAGGACAGAGGCGGTCAGATCACCTTTTCCGCATTGGGGCAGCTTGCCCCCGTCGAGGCCAAGGAGGCTTGGGACCCCACCAACGAGAAGAAGAACCGATTGGCCTGTGCAGTTGCTGCCGAACTACCGAATCTTGAAGTAAGACCTGGAGGCTCCAGCAGTGTTGATATCTCACAGCGTGGCGTCGATAAGTCGTTCGCCGTCCGTGAACTCGCGGATATTCTCGATATCGAGGTCGGCCAGATCGTGTTCATCGGAGACCGGATGGAACCCGACGGCAATGATTATCCCGCGGCGAAGGCCGGCACAAGGGCTGTCAAAGTGAACGGTCCCGCGGATACCGTGAAATTATGCGGCGAGATCATTGCCAGATTGTCCCGATGACGGAGCCGGCGTGAATCTGATGGCGGGTTCATTCGCGCATATGGCGAATCTGTTGTTCCCACGAGGCTGTGCGGGATGCGACAAGCCTGATGACGTGTTGTGCGATGCCTGTCTTGCGTCATTCGACTGCGAACTGTCCCAACCATTGGAAACGGCTGAGATGGGTCGATGGTTCGCGTGCGGATGGTATCGGGGTGCCGCCAGACAGTCGATTCTGGCATGGAAAGACCACGGAGACGAGGAATGCGACCGTCCGTTCTCGGATGCGTTGTGCAGGCTTGCGGAACGCGCCGGTGTGATTGACGCCATGGATGGCGTTCGTGAGATCTGCGATACCATACTGGTCGTTCCCGCGCCGTCGTCGATTGCTTCCATGCGTCAGCGCGGACGACGGCACATGATGCCGCTGGCAAAACGGTTGTCGGCGTTTCTACGGTGCCGGACAGGTTTCCGCGTACAGGTATGCGATGCGTTGACGAACAAAGGAATCAAAGGCAAATCCGTCGAGACCAAGGGCACGGAACAGAGGGCGCAACGCCTTAAGGGGCATGTCATGGTTCGTCCGGGCGTCACCCTTCAAAACAAGGCGGTGATTCTGGTGGATGACATCGTCACCTCTGGAGCCACCATGCGTCGTTGTGTTGACGCTCTAACTTCACAGGGAGCTTTGGTCATTACCGTGCTGGCGTTGGCACACACTCCGGCCGGCAGACCTTTGACGGCGTAAATCGTCACTCGTCATCGGAAATGTGATATTTCGGCAAAGTGATTTCGAAATCGGCGCCGCGCGGATCATCCACCACTCGTACCGTGCCGCCATGCAACTGCGCCGCCCATCGGGCGATTGACAGTCCAAGACCGGTTCCTCCCGATTCGGTACCCGGTCCCGTCTTGCCTTTGACGAATCGACGGAAGATATCGGACCGCGCTTCTTGGGGAATCTGCGAGCCGAAGTTGACGACATTCGTCACAATCGTGCCGAAATCCTTGTTTTCATGCGCTTCGATGAGCACCGCGGTATTGTCTGCGGAGTGTTTGAGCGCATTGGCGATGATATTGGTGAACAACTGGCGCAGACGATCCTGATCGCCTTCCATTTCGATGTCGTCGGGCACGTGGATTTCGATATTGTGGGCATGCCCGGCATCGGCGATTTCCAACGGTTCCACGGTTTCGTCGATGAAATCCGCGAAATTGAATTTATCGATCTGCAGGCTCGCCGCACCGGCTTCCATGCGGGACAAATCAAGCAGAAACGCGATCAGATCCGACAAACGGTGCGTTTGGTTGAGAATGCTTTCCAGATTCGATGGGGTCGGTTCCACAACGCCGTCGGCCATGTTCTCGACCATGGCCTGCAACGCGGATACAGGCGTACGTAGCTCGTGGCTCACATTGGCCACCATGTCCCGTCTCATCTGGTCGGCATGCTGCAGTTCCTCCGCCATCTCATTGAAAGACAAAGCCAGCTGTCCGACCTCGTCGCGGCTGTTGGCATCGACATGCACCCGGACGGTGTAGTCGCCGTCCGCCATAGCCTCCGCGGCATCCCGCATCTCGCGCAGGGGAGAGGTGAGTCCCCTAGAGAAGAAATAGGTGATGCCCAAAGCCACGGCAAGGGTGATCGGCATGGCTATCCACAGGCTCAATCCGACTTTGAGCAGGAACCAAGCCATGATGAACGCGATGATGGTGGAAATGGTGATCAGCACGCTCAATTCCATTTTGAGCGAAGAGAACAAACCAATAGGGCGTTCGGTATCCAACGGATTGACCGAACGCCCTGGTTTTGAATCAGTGGTACGCATACCACCAAATCTTAGCGCATCATACTATTCTTCCGGCGGTTCGAACGCGTAGCCTACGCCATGCACGGTTCGAATGGTCTTCGAACCCAGCTTGTGACGTAGCGCCTTGACATGCGAATCCACAGTACGGGTGCCGGACGCATCCACCCAATCCCACACTTCCTCGAGCAGCTTCTCGCGAGTGAGCACGGACTTCGGTTTGCGGGCCAAAGTGGCCAGCAAATCAAATTCCGTTGGGGTCAAATGCACCTGCTCCCCATTGACGGTGACGATACGCTGGGCCGGATCGATGACCAGAGAGCCGAAATCAAGCAGTTTCTCGTTTTCGGAGTTCTTGGCGATGACCTTCGCCCTGTCCACACGACGAAGTAGCGCCTTGCACCGGGCGATGAGCTCGCGCATGGAGAACGGCTTGGTCATGTAATCGTCGGCTCCGGCACCAAGACCGATGACCTTGTCGGCCTCGTCGTCTCGCGCCGTCAGAATCAGCACAGGCACAGGACGTTCAGCCACGATGCGCTTGGTGGCCTCAAGACCATCCATCACGGGCAGCATGATATCCATGATGACCAGATCCGGACGGAGCGTGGAAGCGGCCTGGACGGCGCTGGCGCCGTCGGAAGCCACGCGCGCGGTCCAACCCTCCGCAGTGATGCGCTGCGCGATGGCGGTGGCCAAGGTCGGTTCATCTTCGACCACCAGAACGGTACGTGGAATTACTGTGGATTGTGCTGATGAATTGAGCATAGCGTTCCGCCTTTCTCAGAGTTCCGGCTTCAAGAATACTGCTCCCAGTGCCGGAACGGTGATTTTCGCGGACCAATCACGGGAATGATACTCACCCTTGACCGCCTTGAAGGTGCCGTTGTGAATATCGGAACCGCCGTACTTCTTATCGTCCGTGGTCAGCACTTCGGTCCACTTGCCGCCCTTGGTGAGCGGAACCTGGTAATCCTCCCATGCCTCGCCCGAGAAGTTCACGACAACGACCATCTGCTCGCCATCCTTGCCGATACGCACGAAGCTGAGCGTGTTATGGTCGGCGTCATCGCTGGTCAGCCATTGGAATCCGGCAGGATCGAAGTCCTGGCTCCACAATGCGGGAGACGCCTTGTACAGGGTGTTCAGGTCGGCGACGAGCTTCTGCACGCCACGGTGGTCAGGCCAATTGAGAGCATCCCAATCCACCGAACCGTCATGATCCCATTCGCCGTACTGCGCCACCTCATTGCCCATGAAGGAGAGCTTTTTGCCCGGATGGGCCCACTGGTAGGCGAACAGCGCGCGCACGCCGGCATAGCGCTGCCAGTCATCGCCCGGCATCTTGCCGAACAGCGAGCCCTTGCCGTACACGACCTCGTCGTGGCTGATCGGCAGCACATAATGCTCCGAGTATGCGTACACCATGGAGAAGGTGATCTCGTTGTGGTGCCACTTACGGTTGATCGGCTCCTCGTGCAGATACTGCAGGGTGTCGTGCATCCAACCCATGTTCCACTTGAGGCCGAAGCCCAAACCGCCGGCATCGGTCGGTGCGGTGATGCCGGGATACGCGGTGGATTCCTCGGCGATCATCATGATGCCCGGATTGTTCTTGTACGCGGTCGCCGTGGCTTCCTTGAGGAAGTCGATGGCCTCGAGGTTCTCTCGTCCACCGTAGATGTTCGGATGCCACTGGCCCGGCTTGCGGCTGTAATCCAAGTACAGCATCGAGGAGACCGCGTCCACGCGCAGCGCGTCGATATGGTACTCGTCCAGCCAGAAGCAGGCGTTGGCCACCAGGAAGTTGCGCACTTCGCGGCGTCCGAAATTGAACACATAGGTGCCCCAATCCGGATGCTCGCCACGGGTCGGGTCCGGATCCTCGTACAGAGGCGTGCCATCGAATCTGCCAAGGGCGAACGCGTCCTTCGGGAAATGCGCCGGAACCCAGTCCATGATTACGCCGATGCCGGCCTCGTGCATCTTCTCGACGAGATACTTGAAGTCGTCAGGGCCGCCAAGGCGCGAATCAATCGCGTAATAGCCGGTTACCTGATAACCCCACGAGCCGGAGAAGGGATGCTCGGCCAGCGGCATGAATTCCACATGGGTGAAACCTTCCTTCTGGACGTAGGGGACCAGCTTGTCGGCCAGTTCGCGATAGTTCTTCACATCCTTGCGCCAGCTAGAGGCATGGACCTCGTAGATGCTGACCGGACCGTTGTGCGGGTCGGTCTTGGCTCGCTGGTCCATCCAGTTCTCGTCATGCCACGCATGGACGGAGTCGACGACGATGGAACCGGTGCGCGGTGGAATCTCATGCGAACGCTCCATCGGATCGGCCTTCATGACCCATTCGTTGTTGGCGTTGAGGATCTCATACTTGTAAATCGTTCCCGCTTCGACACCAGGAATGAATAGCTCCCAGACTCCAGAGGAGCCCAGTTCACGCATGGCGTGGGTGCGTCCGTTCCAGCCGTTGAAATCTCCCACCACACGTACCGCATGGGCATTCGGAGCCCACACGGTGAATGCGGTGCCCGCCAGCTGTTCGCCCTTGACGCCGTCATTGGAGCCCAACGGATCGTCATAGCGCAGCACGCGCGCTCCCAAAGCCTCCCAAAGGCGCTCATGGCGTCCCTCGCCAAACAGGTACATGTCCAAATCGCCGATGGTGGGCAGATAACGGTACGGGTCGTCGGACACCACGGTGGAACCGTCTTCATATTCGGTGCTGATGCGATAATCGGGCACGTCGAAGCCGTCATCGGTCTTGATGGCCGGAATGAGTGCCATGAAAACGCCATTGTGTTCATGCACCGCCTGGGTTCGGGCATTTTCGGTGATGATCGTCACGGATTTCGCCAACGGACGAAGCACGCGGATCGTGACGACATCCTCATGCTCGTCGGGACCGAGATGCCCGCCGAGCACCTCGTGTGGATTGTAGAACGTACCGTTGCTTACTGCATCCAGGTCGCCCTGTGCAACAGGAACGGCAACGCTATCTTCTTTGATCTTGGATTCTGTAGCCATGGGAAAAGTGTAAGCATGAAATGCTTGAAAATTGGCCCGTGTCGCGTCTTTTTTTGGTTTTTTGGCGGATTTTTGGGCAAGTCCAACCCTGATGGCACAATAATTCGGGTTTTGTGTAAGCTTTTCACGGAGGATTCATGGGTTACAAGGTCGGCGACATGGTCGTCTATCCGCGTCACGGCGCAGCGAAGGTGGAGGCCATCACCGAGCGAACGGTCAAGGGTGTGACCCGAGAATATCTGCAGCTGTCGGTGCTGTCGTCCGACGGGCTGGTCATCAATGTTCCGGTGGAGAACGCCAAGAAAGTGGGCGTCCGAGACATCGTCGGCGCCAAGGAGGTCGCGAAGGTCTTCGAGATTCTGCGTACTCCGATCATCGAAAAGGAAATGAACTGGTCCCGCCGGTACAAGCTGAACGTCGAGAAGATCGCCACCGGCGATGTGAACAAAATCGCCGAAGTCGTGCGAGATCTCGCCCAGCGTGATGTCGACGAGCATGGGCTGTCCGCCGGTGAGAAGCGCATGCTCACCAAGGCTCGCAGCATCCTGACTTCCGAGATCGCGTTGTCGGAGCATCTTGATGAGAATGAGGCCCAGCGTCTGCTTGACGTGAACCTTGGTTATGAACCGCCGCGCCCTGGCGACGAGGATCATCACACCGAAGCTCCTGAAGAGGCGGCCATGGACACTTTGGCGCGCGTTGAGGCGGAGAACAAGAAGTCCAAGAAGAAGTAAGGGAATTCCTATGCGTATCGGCCAGGGATTTGACGCCCATCGATTCGCGTTCCATGATGCAGGCAAGCCGTTATGGCTTGCCTGTTTGCGTTGGGACGGTGACGGCATCGAAGGTGATTCGGACGGTGATGTCGCAGCCCATGCGTTGATTGACGCGTTGCTTTCCGCAGCCGGATTGGGTGATATAGGCATGCTTTTCGGAGTCGGTTCCGATTCCGCCGGTGCCGGCAAACACGGCGACGAAATGCTCCGCGCGACGGTTGCGTATTTGCGTGCGCATGGCATGAGGCCGGTGAGCGCAAGCGTGGTCGTCGTGGCCAATCGTCCGAAAATCGGCAAGCGCCGTGACGAGGCGCAACAGGCGTTGAGCCATGCCATCGGCTGTGAAGTGTCGCTGACGGCCACCACTACCGACGGCATGGGATTCACCGGCTCGGGCGAGGGCATCGCAGCCATCGCCAACGCCTTGGTGGAACCGATCGGTTGATATTCTCGCTACCTGCGGCGTGCCGATTCGATTATTTTGGCGACAATCCAGAACAGTGTGGAAATCGTCACGATGATGAAGCTTGGGGGAGCGGGGAACATGGCGGAAACCAACAGCCCACCCCAAATGGAGATCAAACAGATCACGGTGGAGACGACCATCGCGGCGAACGGGGACCGTGAGATGATGTTCGCAGTCGCGGCGGGCGTGACCACAAGAGCGAATATCAGCAACGTGCCCACGGCGGGCACCGCGATGGTGATCACACCGGCCATAATGGCCATGAAGCAGATGTTCATGAGATTCACCGGCACGCCTTTTGCCTGCGCCACCTGTTCATCAAGCGAGCTGAACAGCAGCGGTCGATAGATAACGGCCAAAACGGCCAGCAACAACACGTCGAAAACCGCAAACCCGACGATCTGCCCGTCCGTGATCGTCAGGATGGAGCCGAAAAGAATCGATTGCATCTGCTGCGAGGCGGAACTGGACAAGCGTGCGAAAAACAGACCCATGCCTGTGGCGAACGCCAATACGGTTCCTGTGGCGATTTCGCGTTGCGATGCCTTTTTGCCCAATGCGCCGATCACCAATGCTCCGCCGAGAGCGAACACGCCGAGACCGGCACTGACCGGCAGACCCAACAGCACGGCTCCGGTCGCTCCTGGCAGTCCGATGTGCGCCAGCGCATGCGCGGCGAACGTGGAATGACGGGCGATGGTGAAGTAACCCATCACTCCAGCGGCCAAGGCGATGCACAGGCCGGCGAGGAAAGCGTTTGTCATGAATGGCGCGGTCAGCGTGCCCATCCAATCCGGATCGAAGGAGAAAGCGGTTTCGTTCATGATCATGCCTCCTGCGAAATGCGGTTGTGTCGGTGGAATCTTGCGATTTCCTCCGGCGCGTGGGCGTCGACGTCAATGTCATCAGGCTCATCCTCGCTTGGAGTGACGAACATATCTCCTTGGGGAGTGGTGACCACCTGCACCGTGGTGCCATATAGATGGGTGAGCAGCTTCGAATCCAGCACCTCGTTCATCTTCGCATAATGCGGATGCCCGTCGAGCAGATATACGGCACCGGTGAGAATCGGCAGAAGCATGTTCAAATCGTGCGCCACTACTTGAATGGACATGCCGAGTTCTCGGTTGAGTTTGGCGAGCACGTGCACCGTGGCACGTTGGCTGGCCAGATCAAGATTGGCGAGCGGTTCATCCAACATGAGCAGTTGGGGGTCCGACACCAGCGCCTGCGCGATGGCGACGCGTTGCCGCAGGCCTCCCGAGAGCTCCGACAGCCGGTATCTCGCCTTGTCCTGCATGCCGACGAATTCCAGCGCATTGCGTACTTTGTCTTTTTGCAGGCGGGTGATGGGATGAATGCCGAACCTTGCCCCGGTCAGGCCAAGCAGCACCGACTGTTCGGCGGTGATGTTCGATTCGATGTCGGATGCGTAGCTCTGCGGCACATACCCTATACGGTGATTCATGCGCCGGCCGGCTTGCCGAGCACGGTTATGTCGCCGTGGGCGATGGGAATCAATCCGAGTTCGGCCTTCATCATGGTGGTTTTCCCGGCTCCGTTGGTGCCGACGATGGCTGTCACCGAGCCTTGCGGGATACGGAAGGTGCCATGCTGCCAGATGATGTGTCCGCCGCGTGAGACCCCTGCGTCGTCGAATTCGATACAGAATGATACCTTGTCGTGCATGGCTCGCTCCCTTGATAAGTCAACGATAGTATTCTCACAAACGGTGTTGACAATCATTCTCAATAAGAAGCATGCATGGACGATGAAAAGTCTCGTGATGAATCCGCCTGGATCGTAACCGTTGCTGGAAAAAAGAGTCCGCCGATGTCGGGGAATTACTCGACATCGGCGAATCGGGGGAGGGAGGATGACCGTGGCTTTATTTACCGGGGTCCGTCTGCCCTGTGTTGTCCGGCGTTGCGGCGTCGGAATCGGAGTCGGGATTGTCGTTCGACGGCTGCTCGCCATTCGATTCAGAGGGAGAGACGTCCGAATCTGATGATGTCGCATCATCTTTGGAGGAAACCGCCTCATTCATTTGCTTGATGAGCTGCGCGATCCATGAAATCAGGCTTTTGCTGTCGGCCGGCATCTGTTCCGTGACGTCGATGACCGGCACATCGGATTTGTGTGCGGTGCCGGTCAGAATATTTGTGGCATCATCCGCCTTCTGAACATTGTTGATCAGCATATCCACTTGATGCCCCTCCAGAATCTTCTGGAAGTCCTGGAGTTCCTTGGACGAGGGTTGCGAGCCTTCCGAGATGGACTGCGTGTAGCTTTCGGGAGTCTTATCGGATAGGCCCATGTCGCTGAGCAGATAATATGCGACCGGCTCGGTGGCTGCGTAGGAGACGTTCCTATGTGTATCGGAGAACTCTTTCATGCTTCTCTCGATTACCGTCTCGCGTCTGTTCCACGCCTTGAGTTTGTTTGTGAAGTATTTCTTTTGCTTGGGCATGATGCGGCTGTAGGTGTCGGCAAGCTCCTTCGCCATGGCGTTGCGTGCGTCGCTGGAGAACCAGAGATGGGGATTGTCTCCCTCAACGGCTCCGACCATTTGCGCGGCCGAAACGGAAACGGTGTCTCTTTCCAGGTTTTTTGTGGCCCAGGAGTCGTATCCCGCTCCGTTGGACACGACGACCTGTGCCTTCTGCAGGGTGTCGACAGCAGTGGTCTTCGGTTCGAACGTGTGGGCGTCCTCTGTTGTGGAGGACAGAATCGAGGTGACTTTGACGTGCACGCCGCCGATCTGCTCCGCCAAAGCCCCCCACTGGTTGACCGACGCCACCACGTTGATCGGGGTGGTCTGCTCCTTTGGTGTGTCGGGTGCCGTTGGTTGATCGGGCTCCGAAGAAGCGCCAAAGCAGGAAGCGGTGCCCAGCACCGTGCACAATGTGATTCCCGCGGCAAGGATGCGGAAAAATGGACGCTGGTGAGAGCGCATGTCGATTGCCTTCCTCTTGGGTCGTCCGTCGTTTCGGTCGCGTCCATCTCATATAGCACATGCGCGACTTACGACTGAAACCAAGATAGCTTACGATACTTGCAAATGCCAATACGACAAGCGACTTAGCGAGGAAGTGGACCACATGGGAACAAGGATTGATGGCAAAAAGGTGGCGGCACGGACCAAGGCGGACCTCGCCAAACGCGTGGAACTGCTGAAGGCGAGGGGAATCCAACCTGGGTTGGGTACCATTTTGGTCGGATCAGACCCCGGCTCCGTGAAATATGTCGCCGGCAAACATGCCGATTGCGCCGAAATCGGCGTGAATTCCATCAAGCGCGAGCTGCCTGAGAATGCGACGTTCGATCAGGTCGCCGATGCGGTCCGCCAGCTCAATGCGGATCCCGCCTGTACCGGATATATCGTGCAGTTGCCCTTGCCAAGGGGAATCGACGAGAACGCCATCATCGATCTGATCGATCCCAAGAAGGACGCCGACGGGATGCATCCGTATAATCTCGGCGAACTTGTGCTGCATGCCCGAGGAGACATCGCCACGCCGTTGCCATGCACGCCTCGCGGCGTGATCGAGCTGTTGCGCGCCTACGACATCGATTTGGATGGCAAGGAGGTGTGCGTGCTGGGCCGTGGCATCACCATCGGCCGTACCATTGGTCTGTTGTTGACTCGTAAGGCGGTCAACGCCACTGTCACGCTGTGCCATACGGGAACCAAGGATGTGCGTGAACACATGCGACGGGCCGATGTGATCGTCGCAGCCATGGGAGTGGCTGGTTTCGTCAAACCGGAAGACATCAAGGAAGGGTCGATTCTCGTCGACGTCGGAGTATCCCGCGTGTTCGACGAGGAATCCGGCCGATACAAGGTCAAGGGTGATGTCGATAAAGCCTGTTACGAGAAGGCTTTGGCATATACGCCGAATCCTGGAGGCGTAGGGCCGATGACGCGTGCCATGCTGTTGCAGAATGTCGTGGAGATGGCCGAACGTCAGTTGTGAGTTTCGCGATAGTGCTTTCGGGCGTGTCGTGACATGCGACACGCCCGATTTTTGTGCATGGCTTCTTGTAGACTTTCGCCTTGTGTGTATTTGCACGCACGTATAACTGAAGAACGATTTTATCCATCCACTATTTTGTAAGAAACCACATTAATGGCAGAGAACAATAACGAAGTCGCCAAGGTCGCCATCAACGACATCGGCACCGAAGAGGACTTCATCAAGGCAGTCGATTCCACCATCAAGAACTTCGATGATGGTGATCTGGTCGAAGGTACCGTCGTCAAGGTCGATCATGACGAGGTCCTGCTCGACATCGGCTACAAGACCGAGGGTGTCATCCCCTCCCGCGAGCTTTCCATCAAGAAGGACGTTGATCCTGACGAAGTCGTCGAGGTCGGCGACACCATTGAGGCCCTTGTCGTCACCAAGGAAGACAAGGAAGGCCGTCTGATTCTGTCCAAGAAGCGTGCGCAGTACGAGCGCGCTTGGGGCGACATCGAGAAGATCAAGGAAGCCGATGGCGTTGTCGAAGGCACTGTCATCGAAGCTGTCAAGGGTGGCCTCATCGTCGACATCGGTCTGCGTGGCTTCCTGCCGGCATCTCTCGTCGAGATGCGTCGTGTCCGCGATCTGTCCCCGTACATCGGCCAGAAGATCAAGGCCAAGATCCTCGAGCTCGACAAGAACCGCAACAACGTGGTCCTCTCCCGTCGCCAGTACCTCGAGGAGACCCAGTCCGAAGTGCGCGAGACCTTCCTGTCCCAGCTTAAGAAGGGCCAGATCCGTGAAGGCGTCGTGTCCTCCATCGTCAACTTCGGCGCGTTCGTCGATCTGGGCGGTGTTGACGGCCTGATCCACGTTTCCGAGCTGTCTTGGAAGCACATCGATCACCCGTCCGAGGTCGTCAAGGTCGGAGACAAGGTCACCGTCGAGGTGCTTGACGTTGATCTCGATCGTGAGCGCATCTCCCTGTCCCTCAAGGCCACCCAGGAAGATCCGTGGCAGCGCTTCGCCCGCACCCACGTTCCTGGCCAGGTCGTCAAGGGCAAGGTCACCAAGATCGTTCAGTTCGGTGTCTTCATCTCCGTCGAAGACGGCATCGAAGGCCTCGTGCATATCTCCGAGCTGGCCAACCGCCACGTGGAGAACCCGGAGACCGTCGTCAAGCCGGGCGAGGAAGTCTTCGTCAAGGTGATTGACGTCGATCTCGACCGTCGCCGCATCTCCCTGTCCCTCAAGCAGGCCAACGACTCCGTTGATCCGGCTTCCGAGGACTTCGATCCGGCTCTGTACGGCATGCCGGCAGAGTACGACGAGCAGGGCAACTACAAGTATCCGGAAGGCTTCGACCCGGCAACCAACGAGTGGATCGCTGGTTACGAGAAGCAGCGTGAGGAGTGGGAGTCCCAGTACGCCACCGCTCACGATCTGTGGGAGCAGCACAAGGAATTCGTTGCCAAGGAACTCGAGAACGCCGAGGCTTCCGCAGCCGAAGACGGCCAGGCTCCGAAGGAAGAGAAGGTCGAAGAGGTGTCCAACTACTCCTCCGACAACACCTCCAACGGCACCCTCGCCGATTCCGACCAGCTCGCCGCTCTGCGCGACCAGCTGCTCGGCAAGTGAGTTTCGACGAATCAAAATAAACTGATTCGCGTAAACCGCTGATAAATGGCCCCGCACCTGATGGTGTGGGGCCATTTGCGTATGTTGCGAGTCCTCAAACATTACAATGGCGGTTGTGATGATTCGAATTGGGTTGACCGGAGGCATCGCCGCCGGCAAAAGCACCGTCGCTACGCATCTGCGTGAACTGGACGCGACGCTTGTCGATTATGATGTGCTCGCCCGAAAAGTCGTGGAACCCGGAAGCGTGGGCCTGCAACGAATCGTGGAACATTTCGGGCCGGATGCGATGAACGCGCAAGGTGGTCTTAATCGGCGATGGATGTCCGAACACGTCTTCTCCGATCCGAATGCCGAATCCGAACGTAGAATCCTTGACGATATCGAACATCCGTTGATCTACGATCTTGCATTGTCGGAGGAACGGCAGGCGGTCGAAAAGAATCCGGATGCCGTGGTCGTACATGATATTCCGCTTTTGGCGGAAGTAATCGATGACATACCCATGCGTTTCGACCATATCGTAACAGTCGAAGCACCGGAACAGACGCGTGTGGAACGTATGATGCGCACCCGTGGCATGAGTGAGGCACAGGCGAAGGCGCGTATCGCGCATCAGCCACGCGTGCGGCACGAGAATCCATAGCCGATGCGGTGATTGACTCATCCCAGGATGTAGAACACATGTTCGACTGTGTTGATAGGCTGATGGAACAGTGGCGTAAGGAAGCGAGACGGAACCATGGGATTCAACATTGAACGAGTGAACAAGCCGTTTGTGGTCAAATCTCCATATAAGCCTTCAGGCGACCAGCCGAAGGCCATCGAGGAGCTGGCCACGCGCATCGAGAATGGCGAGAACGACGTGGTGCTCATGGGCGCCACCGGCACCGGCAAAACCGCCACTACAGCGTGGCTGATCGAACGTCTGCAGCGACCGACGCTTATCATCGAGCCGAACAAGACGCTCGCCGCGCAGTTGTGCGCCGAATTCCGCGAACTCATGCCGGACAATGCGGTGAGCTACTTCGTTTCCTACTACGACTACTACCAGCCGGAAGCGTACATTCCCCAGACCGACACCTACATCGAGAAGGATTCCAACATCAACGACGATGTGGAGCGATTGCGCCACGCCGCCACCGCGAACCTTCTGACCCGTCGCGATTGCGTGGTCGTGGCCACCGTCTCCTGCATCTACGGTTTGGGAACGCCGGAAGAATACGCTGGCCGTATGCTGTTCCTCCAGGAAGGCCAGCAGATCGACCGTGACGATTTACTGCGCAAATTCGTGGACATGCAATACAAGCGCAACGACATCGCCTTCACGCGAGGCACATTCCGCGTGCGCGGCGACACCGTTGAGATCATCCCCGTATACGAGGAACTGGCCATCCGCATCGAATTCTTCGGCGACGAAATCGACCGCATCTCCACGCTGCATCCGCTGACCGGCGACGTGATCGCGCACGAATCGCAGGTGCACATCTTCCCGGCCTCGCATTACGTTGCCGGACCGGAACGTATGGAACGGGCGCTCAAAACCATCCAACAGGAACTTGACGAGCGTACCGCCGAATTGCATAAGCAAGGCAAGGAACTTGAAGCGCAGCGTCTCACCATGCGCACCACATACGATCTGGAAATGCTCTCGCAGGTCGGCACATGCTCCGGCGTGGAGAACTATTCGCGGCATTTCGACGGACGCGCGCCGGGCACGCCTCCGCACACGCTGCTTGACTTTTTCCCCGATGATTTCCTGCTCGTCATCGACGAATCACATGTCACCGTGCCGCAGATCGGTGCCATGTACGAAGGCGACGCGAGCCGCAAACGCACGCTGGTCGAACACGGTTTCCGCCTGCCGTCGGCAATGGACAATCGACCGCTCAAATGGCCGGAGTTCCAGGAACGCGTCGGTCAGACGGTGTACCTGTCGGCAACGCCCGGCGATTACGAACTCGGTTTGAGCGACGGCGTGGTCGAACAGATCATACGTCCGACCGGACTAGTCGATCCGCAGATCGACGTGCGGCCGGTGGAAGGGCAGATCGATGACCTGCTTGCCGAAATCAAAGACCGCGTGGCAAGGAACGAACGTGCGCTGGTCACCACGCTCACTAAGAAAATGGCCGAGGATCTGACCGACTATCTGCTGGAACGCGGCATCAAAGTCGAATATCTGCATTCCGATGTGGACACCTTGCGTCGTGTCGAACTGCTGCGTGAACTGCGTGAAGGCAAGATCGACGTCATCGTCGGCATCAACCTGCTACGAGAGGGCCTCGATCTGCCGGAAGTGTCATTGGTCGCAATCCTCGACGCGGATAAGGAAGGCTTCCTGCGTTCCTACCGTTCGCTCATCCAGACCATCGGCCGTGCGGCGCGAAACGTGTCCGGCACCGTCGTCATGTATGCGGACGACATCACCGAAGCCATGCGCAAGGCCATCGACGAGACCAACCGCCGCCGTGACATCCAGATCGCCTACAATAAGGAACATGGCATCGATCCGAAGCCGCTCATCAAGAAGATCTCCGATGTCAACGACATGCTCGCCAAGGAGGACGTCGACACCCAGACATTGCTCGGTACCGGATACCGAAACGCGGACAAAGCCGGCAATTCGCATCTCGGCGTGCCACATACCAGCAAGGAGGAATCCGGCAGGCGGCACGAGGAGATTCTCAAGGCCGGATTGCCCGCACAGGATCTAGCTGATCTCATTCGACAACTGTCCGAGCAGATGCATACCGCCGCAGAACAACTGCAATTCGAGCTTGCGGCTCGTCTGCGTGACGAGATCCGTGACCTGAAAAAGGAACTTCGGCAGATGACGGAGGCGAGCAAATAGTTCTCGACCGGTCATACGGCATCCGTACCATAGT
>ENA-OQED01000005-OQED01000005.1-human-gut-metagenome-genome-assembly--contig:-NODE-5-length-88411-cov-1.339971_pt1 | contig 88411 bp, 97 predicted proteins | sample MGYA00242790_ERZ504625 | MGnify/ENA primary metagenome ERZ504625 (study PRJEB26092, sample SAMD00036345) | human gut metagenome | host: Homo sapiens | study: EMG produced TPA metagenomics assembly of the...
TTTTTATTATTCAAATTAATCTTACAAGGCCATAAATAAGTTTCTCTATAATTATATTTGTATGAATCGATAAATTTATATAAGTGTAATATCATCATGTTTGATTGTTTTATATCAACACCATGTATCTTACAAATAGAAATAAATGCTAAACTCCGGAAATTCCATGGGACATTCCCAAATCATAATACTTCAAATTGTTATTTTTTCTATATAATATTTTTCTTTGAAAACATAGATTGTAAATAATTTTTAGTATCTTTTTTACATAAGATTGCGATTCTATATCAAGAAAAATTTAATAAATATCGACCTACTCCAACAAGTCCATTTATTAATTCTAAATATTCAAATTTATTTATATCTAAATATATTTACTTTTTATATTATGTATGTAATAATATTAAAAAGAGAGGACGTGATTCCAATGTTTAATGTATTTAGTTAAAAATGTTATTATAGAAAGGATAATATTATTATGAAATTAATCAAAACTATCTCTATTATTTTTGCAGCTACTATTGTCTTTTCAAGTATAAGTTTTGCGTATTCCACTGATCAAGATTTTAAGATAAATCAATTTGGTCAAACTTATGGGACAATTATACAAGCAGATCAGTTTGGTTATGAGCCAGACTTAATTGCTGCCATAGGCACAAATGGGGAAGAAGGATATATAAAATACGAAGATGAAAATATAATTCCAAATTCTCCAGATGAAGCACTAGCACTTCAAGAAAAATATAAAAATGGAAGATACATTCCTTTATATAAAAAAGATGGTATAACTCAAATAGGTGAATTTTTTATTCAACCGTCTTCAGATGATTTAGAAGTATCTTTATTGAAAGATGCCGCAGGAGTTTATAGTCCCCGCTCTTATATTAACAATGCCGCAGGTTATAATTATTATAACTGTAATGAATTATATCGTCTCGTTGGATATTTAGATGGATGGACTAAATTAATATGTACTTCTGGAAAAGCACCAAAAGGATGGATGGGAGCGAAATGTCGTATTATTAAAGTAAGTAATGGAAGTATTGTAGCTGAAACTGGATGGAAATATAATAAAGAAGAAGCAGCATCGGTTGTCGCAATGACTTCTCATTTTACAATTGCTTTTACATATTATTGTAAAGGATCGACTCAGGAATGGAATGGGAGTTCTTATTGGCAACATGCTACTTATCCTACACCTAATCTTGATGGATAAAATCAAAATTACACTCATAATTTTAGAAAATTTTTACATATAACTCTAAAATTTTAACAAAAAGTAGCACCCTGAGTGACTAAATAGTCACTCAGGGTGCTACTTATACATTTTGTATTTGCTATAAACCTCTACAATTTTCGTTCTACAATCATTTCCTATTTATTTTCTATTTTTCCATATAAAGGTATAGATTTAACATCCTTTTGCGATACATTAGAAAGCTGTTGCTGATTTTTTTCTCTTGAAAAATTAGAGTAATCCCGCTTCGTCCCTTTGTTCCTGTTGTCGCGCCCGCCGTCAGGACGCCCACGGCCGCCACGGTTATTATGATACCCCCCGCGACCACGATTCTGATTACCACCGTGCGTGGGTTTTACACCTTCTTCAAGAGAAATAACCACTCTGCGATCGCTATCTGATCCGATCGAATGGGATTTGACGCCTTCAATCTCCTGGATTTCCGTATGAATCACGCGGCGTTCATAAGGATTCATTGGCTCTAATACAACATTACGGCCGTATTTCAACACTTGGCTTGCGCTTTTACGGGCAAGGCCGCGCAGTGTTTCATCCCGTTTCTCTCGATAATCGCCCACATTTAGGGAAACACGGATATATTCCTCTGTACCACGATTGGCGACCAAGCTTGTCAGGTATTGCAGTGCATCGAGCGTTTCTCCCCGGCGGCCAATGATGGCGCCATGATTTTCGCCGCATTCCAGATCAAGCCTATAATGGCCATCTTCCTGTATTTCCTTTACCGTTACATCCGGGATGCCCATTCCGTCCAGAACACGTGTGAGATAATCGATTGCTTTCCCCGCTGGAGACTCTTCATAGGACGCTCGTACTTTTGCAGGCGCGCCTCCAAAAAGCCCAAAGGTTTTCTTCACTGGCATTTCCAGTACTTCGATCTTTACCTCGACATCCTCCGGCGCTGCAAGCTCTGCAACTGCTCTTGCCCGCGCCTCTTCAATCGTGACGCCTGTGCAGATTGCCTCTTTTAACATGTCCTTCACCACCTGTTATCGTTATGAACCGGCGCGCATTACGCTTCCATTTCACGCTGCGCGACCCGTTTCATATTTTCTTCTTTAGAACGGCGGTTGACCGTTTCTTCTACCATCATTTTTGCTATGATCTTTTTAGGGCTATGTGTATAATTGAGCAGGATCATCTGCGCAAATGCAATGATATTGGACATAATCCAATAAATACCCGCCCCAGCGGGGAATTGGAACGCGATCACAAGGGAAAACAGCGGCATGCCAAAGGCCGTGCAGCCCATCATCGGGTTTTTCGCCATTTCGGGATTGGTCTGCTTCTGGCGGATCCAAGTATAGATACCGGACGCCATAGCCGACAGGCCAGAAAAAAGAGGAACAAGCAACAGAATCAATTCCTGTTTGCTGGCAGACCCAATATGAGAAAGCGTCGCTACGCTGGGCGTTTCCGCAAGTGGAATGCCAAACATCGTATAATCGAAGCCGCGCAGCTTATCAATAATTTCAGCGGATAGATTCGGGAGCTTTGCAATCACCTCGTCTAGATGGTTGAACACCTGAAGCTCCAGCAGATTCTGCTTGATAGAAGTATCTCCCAAAAGACCCTGGACGATCTTCGTCATTTCACCAACCGTATTGGAATCTACGCCTAGCACATATTGGATTGGATAATAAATCACACCCAACAGGCCAAAAATAACCGGCAGCTGAATCAACATTGGCAGGCAGCCGGCGCTCATGGGATTATAGCCCTCGCGCGAATAAAGGGCCTGCATTTCTTCATTGAGCTTGACCTGATTGCCCTTATATTTTTCTTGCAGTTTTTTGATTTTCGGCTGCAACCGCATCTGCTTTGCCGTGCCCTTTTGCTGGCTGATGGAGGAGGGGAGAAGAATCAGCCGGAATAAAAGGGTGAATAGAAACAAAGCAAGTCCGTAATTACTCACCAGATCATAAAAAATCCGGAAAATAAAACCGAATGGTAGATATAAAAAACTCAAAAACTCCATGAACAGCCTCCGTAAATTTCAATGAGGTATCCTAATTTGAAAATATCATCCCGCAGCAAATAAACGGCATAATATCTATTTTGAAATTAATATGATTTTTTATTAATTTTATGAGGGAAAATATTTATTTTTAGGAGGCACAGGATCATATCCACCCGGAAAAAGCGGATTACACCGCAAAAGCCTCCACAAGGCCAGTGCACCGCCCTTACATGCGCCAAAACGCTCAATTGCCTCCACGGCATACTGGGAGCAGGTAGGATAAAAACGGCAGCGTGGACGGAACAAAGCGAATTTTTTTGATAAAAACGAATCATGGAAAGAAACGCTTTTTTCATAGATCCTTTTTCTCCTTGGAGGGGATCACGCCCGCCGCGCAGAGCTGCTTTTTCATCACTTTCTCAAGCTCCGTGCTTTTGATCCACTTCGTACGGCCTCTGGCAACAAAAACAATATCCCAATTGCCTAAAACCTCTTCCGACAAAGCAAAAAAGGCTGCACGAATCACGCGCTTCGCACGATTACGCTCCACTGCATTGCCGATCTTCTTGCTTGTTGTGATCCCAAACCGGCAAATTCCCGCGCGGTTTCTCATTACATAGGTCACCAACGCAGGATGAGTAAACGATTTTCCCCGCATATATAGGCGGCGGAAATCTGTATTTCGATTCAATGAAATATAGTCAGCCAAAACGATCCTTTCGCTTTCAAGGGCATGCAGAAAATGTGCTGCTGCTTTGCTTGAAGCAGCAGCACATAAAAACTGCAATTAATAGGTCAGCTGCTTTCTGCCCTTTGCCCTGCGGCGGGCAAGAACCTTGCGGCCGTTTCTATCGGCCATTCTTTTGCGGAAGCCATGCTCCATCTTCCGATGCCTTTTTTTCGGCTGATACGTTCTTTTCATAATTTTCTTACCTCCATTCCACCGGGGTATCCTTTTGCATTTTCTGGCGAATGGTTTCTCCGCCGGAAAAAATACAGTATTCGCTTCTATGCAACCTTGCAGAGATTCATTATATATCAGACCTTCTCGCCCTGTCAATCTTTTTTTGCAGAAAACCTTTCTATTTCAGTCTTTCTTTCCACAATCCATCGGAAAGGTTGTTGAAAACCACGCCATTTTGTGATAGAATTAAATAGATTGAGCAGGAATAGCAGATGAAAAAAATTCGGCGTTTTCAGATACCCGCCTGCACCCTTTTCATCCCAATATACAACTGCCGTAAAACATAGAGGAGCGGTCAAAATCATGAATTCCTTTCTGGAGATTTGGAAATCGGTACAGGATTATTGCAAAACGCAAATTACAGAGGTAGCCTTTAATGTTTGGATTGCGCCGCTAACGCTCGTCCGTCTAGATGACAGCACGGCTTTGTTAACGATTGAAGACACCTTTAAAAAAAGAAATTGTCGCCGTTAAATTTAACGATCTTCTCTGCGAAGCGTTTGAGCAAGTGCTAGGCTTCCCGGTGCGTGTAGAAATCATTGTTGCAGACGAGGTAAAAGAACCGGAATCGGAACCAACACAAAGTGAAGAATATGAATATACCTTTGAAACCTTTATTGTCGGCTCTTCTAATAAATTTGCCCATGCGGCTGCCCAGCGGTTGCAGCAAATCCAGGCGGCGCATATAATCCACTTTTTATCTATGGAAATTCCGGGCTGGGCAAAACACATCTTCTCAATGCAATCTGCTATGAAATCCGCCTTTCAAACCCCAATTCAGATATTCTCTATGTACGGGGCGAAGATTTTACAAACGAGTTGATCACATCTATTGCAGAAAAAAAGATGATTGATTTTCATAATAAATACCGGAAGGTTGATGTTTTACTTGTTGACGACGTGCAATTTATTTCTGGTAAAATCCAAACGCAGGAAGAATTTTTTCACACCTTTGAAAATTTATCTCAAGCAGGCAAGCAGATCGTTTTAACCTCTGATCGGCCCCCCAAAGAAATTTTAACGCTGGAGGACAGGCTCCGTACCCGGTTTGAATGGGGTTTGCTTGCGGATATCCAGCCGCCCGATCTTGAAACGAGAATCGCTATCGTGAAACGCAAGGCACAGCTTCTCAACATTGGCCTTCCAGATGATGTAACCGAATATATCGCCCAAAAGCTGAAAACAAATATCCGCCAACTAGAGGGCGCAGTGAAACGGATGAAAGCCTATCATTCTATTGAAGGCCACCCGCCTACGATTCTTTTGGCCCAAAGGGCAATTAAGGATATTTTAAGCGACAGCCAGCCTGTTCCAGTCACCGTGGAAAAATTATTCAGGAGGTAGCCAGAACATATGGCATCACAGAGGAGGATATCCGCTCCAATAAACGTGATTCCACTACCTCTAAAGCACGGCAAGCGGCGATGTATATTGTCCGCGAAGTAACCGGCCTACCAATGAAGGCGATTGGAGATGAATTTGGAGGCCGCGACCATTCCACCGTTCTTTATACACTGACAAAAATTGAAAAAGAAATGGAAAAGAACCCCTCCTTAAAAGCAACAATTTCCGATACCATTAAAAATATACAGGATCAATAAATCCCCGATTGGAGGAATTTTTTTCCACTCTTTTATCCACATTCCACAGTGCCTTTTCCACATAGATGTTTAAAAAAAAGAAGTTCACAGCAGTTTTCAAAATCTATCCCGCGTTTTTCCCCAGAGTCGAATTCCATTCTTTCCCCGCTGGGAAAAGGAAAAAACTGCTTTTCCACCGTTTCCACTGCCCCTATGACTAATACTATTTATAAGAATGATAAGATACCCTTTCTTTTTCCAAAAACCATAGCGCGATATACATTACGATTTCAGAAATATAGGAGGAACCCACATGAAAGTAATCTGCGATGCGCTTGCTCTAGCGGAAGCTTGCAGTAATGTTCAAAGAGCTGTGTCTACCAAGGCCTCTATTCCGGCTATCGAAGGCATTTTAATGAAGGCCGAGGATCATGAGCTAACTTTGACCGGATATGATTTAGAGGTTGGAATTACGACTTCCATTGAAGCGCGCGTAGAGCAGGAAGGCAGCATTATTCTAAATGCTAGATTACTATGCGATATTCTACGCCGTCTCCCTGGGGAGAGTGTTTCCGTTGAAGCAGATGAACGGCAGATGACGATCATCCATAGCGGCGAGGCGGAATATAGCCTAATTGGTATTGCGGCGGATGAATATCCGGAGCTCCTTCTGTAACGGGTGGTTACCCTGTAACCATTGCAGAAGAACTGTTGAAAAATATGATCCGTCAAACAATTTTCGCTGTGGCGGTCAACGATAGTAAGGAAGTTCATAAGGGCGTAAAATTTGAAGTGGAGAATGGCACAATCCGCTTGATTGCCGTAGATGGCGTGCGCCTTGCGGTACGCACTGAGCAGATTGATTATAGTGGAACGGAAATTTCCTTTGTCGTTCCCTCCAAAACCCTCTCTGAGGTGACAAAGTTGCTTGGGGATGAGGAAGGCGTTGTTTCTATGGGCGTTGGAAAACGTCATATCGTGTTCGAGGCGGGCGGTTATCACATCATTTCCCGCTTATTGGATGGCGATTTTCTCGATTATAAAAGCGCGATTCCGTCTAATAATGCCACGCATGTTCGGGTAAACACCAAATTGTTTATCGATAGTATTGAGCGCACCTCTCTTTTGATCACAGACCGCCTGAAAAGCCCGGTGCGTTGTGTGTTTGATGAAAATACAATCCGCATCTCCAGCATCACTTCTTTGGGCAGCGCAAATGATAAAATTGATGCGGTGATTGATGGCAATCGAGTGGAAATTGGGTTTAACAATCGCTTTATGCTGGAGGCATTGAAGGTAGTGGATACAGATGAAGTGCGTATCGAGCTTAACGGCGCGGTATCGCCCATTTTGATTCTTCCGCCGGAAGGTGATAGCTTCCTTTTCCTTGTTTTGCCGGTGCGTTTGAAAAATGAAACTGAAGGTTGATAGGAGCATAAGCTTATGAAAGTAAAAGTCAGGGTGGTGCAAAAGGGGAAGCCTCTCCCACCGGAAAAAGTGTGTATTTCAACGGAATATATCCGCCTTGACGCTTTTTTAAAGCTGGCGAATGCGGTGCAAACCGGCGGCCATGCCAAAATAGTGATTCAAAATGGAGAAGTGGCTGTGAATGGTGAGGTGTGCCAAATGCGGGGAAAAAAGCTGCGGCCAGGTGATGTTGCTTCTTTTGAGGAAAAACAATATGAGGTATCGGCCTTATGAAAGTGACCAGGCTTTCCGCGATTCATTATCGAAATTTGAAGGAACTTGAGATTTATCCGCAGGAAGGCGTTAACATCATTTATGGAGAAAATGCGCAGGGAAAAACAAACCTGTTGGAGAGCATCTGGATGTTTACCGGTTGCCGTAGCTTTCGCGGTGCAAAAGATGCAGAGCTGATATCGCTGAAAAATGAGGCTGCGCGGCTTGAAATGGATTTTTATGCAGAGGGACGGGAGCAGGAGGCTACCCTTCTTCTAGATGAAAAACGGCATGCTGTTTTAAATGGGATACCATTGCCGTCCGCTTCTAAATTGATAGGGGAATTTCGCGCGGTTGTATTTTCTCCAGCTCATTTATCTTTGGTGAAAGAGGGGCCTGTACAGCGTAGGCGGTTTTTGGATTTGGCGCTGAGCCAGTTAAGGCCGCGCTACGCATCACTGCTCAGCCAATATAACCGGGCGCTTGCACAGCGGAATATATTATTGAAAGATATTGCTTACCATTCAGAATTAATGGATACACTTGCTATTTGGGATGAGAGGCTTGCTATGTTGGGCGCTCAAATCATCTATCAAAGGCGTTCTTATGTAGATCGTATGCAGGAAAGCGCGGTTGCTTTCTACCATGGTTTATCCCGCGGCAGGGAAGAACTCAGCCTTGCCTACGCCTCTTCCATAGAAGGCCGGTCAGCAGAAGAGATCGCTTATGAGTTAAGCGAAAAGCTAACGAAAAACCGTGCGGAGGATTTAAAAATGGCAGTACTTCCGTTGGCCCGCACAGGGATGATTTGGAGATTTATGTGGATCAATTATCGGCTCGTATCTATGGCTCCCAGGGCCAGCAGCGCTCCTGCGCGCTTTCTATGAAACTCAGTGAGGCGGCGTTAATCCGCGAAATCACAGGGGAACAGCCGGTTGCTTTGCTCGATGACGTCATGAGTGAGCTGGATGCGGGCAGGCAGGATTATATTTTGAATCATATTGAGGGTTGGCAGGTATTTATCACCTGTTGCGAGCCGTCTTCCCTACTCCGTTTGTGTGATGGAAAAACGTTTTCCCTGCATAGCGGATCTTTGGAAGAAACAGCATAAATGAGAACCAAGTATCATTCAAAGAAAAGGGGCGATGGCATTGTATCTGCATTTGGGACAGGATACGGTTGTTACGCTGGATGAAATTATTGGTATTTTTGATTTGGATACGACAACTGTTTCGAAATCGACAAGAAATTATTTGACGAATGCGGAGAAGGCCGGGGATGTGGTCAATGTATCAATGGAGCTTCCCAAATCCTTTATTGTTTGCGCAAGCCATGTCAGGCCAAGCGGCAGGATGATTTATATTTCACAGATTTCTTCCACAACGCTGCTGAAGAGGACAGAGTTTATGGATAAATTGGCAAATATTTGAGAAAGATTTTAGGTTAGGGAATGTCTGAAGCTGATGGATTCGAAAAGGATGCATTCAGCGGAAATTGGAGGGCTTCAGGTTTGGATATACAGGAAAAAAATGAATTTGCCGAACAGGGAAGGGCGCTGACCCAAGAACAGCAGGAAGAGGAGAAGATGGATACGACCGTATCTGAAAAATATGATGCGGATCAAATCCAGGTTCTAGAGGGGCTTGAAGCGGTTCGTAAGCGCCCCGGCATGTATATTGGCTCCACTGGGCCTAAGGGACTGCATCATCTTGTTTATGAAATTGTAGATAACTCAATTGATGAGGCACTCGCCGGCTTTTGTACCCATATTGAAGTGGAAATATTGCCGAATGACATTATCACTGTACGGGATAATGGGCGCGGTATCCCCGTCGGTATCAATGAAAAATCTGGTATCCCGGCAGTAACGCTGGTTCTTACAGTGCTGCACGCGGGCGGTAAATTCGGCGGCAGCGGCTATAAAGTATCCGGCGGCCTGCATGGCGTGGGCTCTTCGGTTGTAAATGCATTGTCAGAATGGATGGAGATTGAGGTTTCCCAAGATGGGCATATCCATTATCAGCGCTTTGAGCGCGGTAATATTGCATCAAAGCTGACAGTGATCGGAGATACCGATGAAACCGGCACGTTCATTAAGTTTAAAGCAGATCCGGAAATTTTTCTGGAAACGACGGTTTATGAATATGAAGTGCTTCAACGCAGGTTGCGCGAGCAGGCTTTTTTAAACGCAGGGTTATCTATCACCTTAACAGATAGCCGTGATCCGGAAAATATCGTCAGCGAAAAGTTTTGCTATGAGGGCGGAATTTCTTCTTTTGTAGAATATATTAATGAGAGCCGCAAGCTGACGCCGTTGCATGAAAAGCCGATTCATCTTATTACTGTGGCGGGAGATCGTTCGGCAGAAGTCGCTATGATGTATAACGATAGTTATAATGAAACCATTCTTAGCTTTGCCAATAATGTGCATACGATTGATGGCGGAACGCATGAAACAGGTTTCAAAACAGCTTTAACCCGCGTATTCAATGATTATGGCCGAAAATATGGAATTCTCAAGGAAAATGATAAAAATTTATCCGGTGACGACGTGCGTGAAGGTTTGGTAGCCGTGGTCAGCGTGAAATTGACAGATGCACAGTTTGAAGGCCAAACGAAGGGAAAGCTTGGAAATACCGACATGGGTCAGATGGTTTCCCAAATGATCTATGAAAAATTGATGACGTTTTTTGAAGAAAATCCGGCTGTGATCAAGGCGATTTATGCAAAAGCATTGGATGCTGCGCGTGCCCGTGAAGCAGCGCGTCGGGCGCGGGATCTTGCGCGCCGGAAATCTGCTCTGGAGGGAAATTCCCTTCCAGGTAAACTGGCCGACTGCACAGACCGAAATCCAGAGAATACAGAGATTTATATTGTAGAGGGCGATTCGGCAGGCGGCTCCGCGAAAGAGGCCGTGACCGTACCTTCCAGGCGATTTTACCCCTGTGGGGCAAAATGCTGAATGTTGAAAAATCCCGTCTTGATAAAGTAATCGGCAACGAGAAGCTGATGCCGGTTGTGACTGCGCTTGGAACCGGCATTGGAGATGAGTTTGATATTACTAAGCTTCGGTATCACAAGGTTGTCATTATGGCGGATGCAGATGTGGACGGCGCACATATTCGCACGCTGATGCTCACCTTTTTCTTCCGATATATGCGCCCCCTGATTGACAGCGGTTATATTTATATCGCCCAACCACCATTATTTAAAGTCAGTAAAGGTAAAAAAGTGAAATATGCCTTTTCTGATGAGGAAAGGGATGAATTTATCGCGGAGTTTGGCGGAAATTGCGATGTTCAGCGCTATAAGGGCCTTGGTGAGATGGATCCGCAGCAGCTATGGGAAACCACGATGGATCCGGAGTTTCGCACAATGCTCCGTGTTACCCTGGAGGATGCGATGCAGGCAGATGAAACCTTCTCTATTTTGATGGGGGATAAGGTGGAGCCGCGGCGTGAATTTATCGAAAAAAATGCAAAATATGTTCAGAATCTCGATATCTAAGCAAGTTTTCAATGAAATTGGAGCAAAAATTAAATTTGCTGCAACAAAACCCGGCTGCGGCAGCTCTATAATAAAGGATGGACTTACATGAATTACGAAGATCAAAAGATTATTGATGTAGACCTGAATAAGGAAATGCGCAAATCCTTCTTGGATTATTCGATGTCCGTCATTGTTTCGCGCGCCCTGCCGGATGTTCGGGATGGCCTCAAGCCAGTGCACCGCAGAATCCTTTATACTATGTATGAGAGAAACCTGACTCCGGATAAGCCCTATCACAAGTGTGCCGCAACGGTGGGTGCAGTGCTTGGCGATTATCATCCGCATGGCGATATGTCGGTTTATGACGCGATGGTACGCTTGGCGCAGTCTTTTTCCATGCGCTACATGTTAATAGATGGCCATGGCAATTTTGGCTCTGTGGATGGAGACCCGCCTGCCGCTTACCGTTATACAGAATCACGCATGAGCAAGATGGCAATGTCTATGTTGACGGATATTGAAAAGGAAACCGTCGATTACATGCCAAACTATGATGACAGTAGAAAAGAGCCGGTAGTTCTTCCATCCCGGTTCCCCAATCTTTTGGTTAACGGCTCCACTGGCATCGCAGTTGGTATGGCAACAAATATTCCGCCGCACAACTTGCGGGAAGTGATCGACGGCATGTGCTGCTTGATCGACAACCCTGACGCTGGCCTGGAAGAGCTGATGGAGCACATTAAAGGCCCAGATTTTCCGACCGCCGGCATGTAATGGGCCGTTCGGGCATCCGCGCTGCCTATGGAACAGGCAGAGGTAAAATTATTGTGCGCGCCAGGGCGGAGATTCAGGAGACGAAGAACGGCCGTTTTTCAATTGTCGTTTCCGAGCTCCCCTATCAGGTCAATAAGGCGCGCTGATTGAAAACATTGCGGAACTTGTAAAAGAAAAGCGGATTGAAGGCATATCAGATATTAACGACTATACTTCCCGCGAGGGAATGCATATGGTGGTTGATCTGAAGCGGGATGCTAACCCACAGGTTGTTCTTAACCAGCTCTATACCTTCACGCAAATGCAGACGACCTTCGGTGTTATTATGCTCGCGCTTGTCAATGGAGAGCCGCGGGTTCTAACGCTGAAGGAAGTGCTCCGAAATTATATTGATTTCCAATGTGAAGTGGTCGTTCGGAGGACACGTTATGATCTGCGCAAGGCGCAAGAGCGCGCGCATATTTTGGAGGGCCTTCTGATTGCCCTGGATTTTATCGATGAAGTCATCGAGATTTTGCGCTCCTCAAAAGACCAGCCGGAAGGCCGTGAACGGCTTATGCAGCGCTTTGGCCTTGACGAACCCCAAGCGCAGGCCATTGTGCAAATGCGTCTTGGTCAATTGACTGGCTTGGAGCGCCATAAGATTGAAGAAGAAATGGCGCAGTTGAAAGAAAAAATTGCGGAGTATATGGAGATTCTCTCTTCTGAAACTCGTGTTCTGGAGATCGTAAAAGAAGAAGCGCTTGTTTTGCGCGACAAATACGGGGATGACCGCCGTACAGAAATTGCAAATATAAGTGGAGAAGTGGATATTGAGGATTTGATTCCAGAGGAAACCTGCGTCTTCACCATGACAACGCTTGGCTACATTAAACGTCAGCCGGTGGATACCTATCGAATTCAAAAGCGCGGTGGCCGCGGCGTGATTGGTATGGCGCGGCGCGAGGAAGATGTGGCGGAAACCATGTTTACCTGCTCCACACATGATTATGTGATGTTTTTTACTTCTGACGGCCGCACATACCGGTTGAAAGGGTATGAGATCCCGGAGGGAAGCCGCACGAGCAAAGGCATGAATATTGTAAATCTGCTGCCGATTACGCCAGATGTCAAAGTCAATGCGATGATTCGTGTGCCGGAATTTTCTGAGGGGCAGTATCTTTGCATGGTAACGCGGAAGGGGATTATCAAGCGAACGGAGTTGGAAGCCTATCGCAACGTTCGGAAAAACGGCGTGATTGCCATTAGTCTCGATGAAAACGATGAGCTTGCCTGGGTGCATTTAACCAGTGGAGAAGATGATCTTTTGGTTGCAACGAGGAAGGGAATGTCCATCCGCTTCCATGAAACAGATGCACGGCCGCTCGGCAGAACGGCCCGTGGTGTGAAGGCTATTGAGCTTTCAGAGAGCGACGAAGTAGTAGGAATGGCAGTGCTCAAAGAGGATGGTACAGTTTTGACTGTAAGTGAGACAGGATATGGCCGCCGCAGCGAGGTGACAGATTACCGACTTCAATCCCGTGCCGGAAAAGGTACGATCAACTATCATACCGAAAAATACGGGGATGTGGCCGCGGTGCGTTTAATCCGGGAGGAAGAAGACGTTATTCTGATCTCCTCAGATGGTATTATCATTCGCATTCCAACAGATGAAATTCGCCTTTGTGCCCGCCCTTCAAAAGGTGTGCGCGTGATGCGTGTGAATGAAGGGGAAAAAAGTGGTCACACTCACAAGCGCAGATCATGATGAAGGGGAAGAGCAAAATTCAGGCGCAGAGGGCGCAGAGATAGAAGAGCAAGCGGATCAAGTGGAAGCAGAACCTGATGAGGCGTAAAAGCGCCGAACGGTTGACGTTGGAATGGCAGCTATTTGATTGCGATTTTGCGGCGTTTGCATAGGAAACCCCGTTTTTATTGGAAATATCCGGTGAATCCTTGCAGAATTCACCGGATTTCGGTATAATGAATGCTATTCATTCCGTTTTTAGATAGGAAACAGAATAAGGGAGTGGAACGCACGTGAAAGACGATCAGAAAATGAAGCATAAAAAATATAAACAACAAACAACGCATCAAGAACAACCCGATCAAATGTCCCCCAGCAATCAGTCGGATTGGATGCAGCCGGCAGATCAAAATCCTGCAACGGGGAAATCCTTTTGGAAGGATCGCTTTATACCATTTTGGATGAAAAACAAAAAACGCAATTTAAAAATTTTGATCAGCGTTTTTGCCATCTTGATCGTGGCCGTGGTAGTAGTCGCTTTACTGTATGTTAATAATTTACTGAACTTGATAGGTCCAGAAGATCCAAACAATCCAAATAACGGCGTTGAAGATCAAATTTATGATGAGAAGGATTTCGCGGAAATCGACGGTATTAAGGATGCGAATTCCCTCAAAGATCTCGTGAAAAAATGGGCGACCAATGGTGGTGAAAAATATTCGAGCCGTAATGTCATCAATGTGCTTTTGATCGGGCAGGATGACGGGCGTTCTGATTCAATGATCTTGGCCTCTATTAATAAAAAGACAGATCAAATCACGCTTGCCTCTTTCTTTCGGGATAGTTATTCTTATATTAACTATAACGGGGAAGATCGCTATACGAAAATGAATGCCGCTTATGCCTGGGGTGGGCCCGAGCTATTAATTGAAACGCTGGAAAATAACTTCAAAGTTGAAATTGATTATTATGTGACAGTGAATTTTGAAAACTTTTCAAAAGCGATCGATGCGATCGGCGGCGTTTATGTAGACGTTCAACCTTATGAATCAGAGTATATTCGCAGGACAAGCCGGTTTAAAAAATTTCCCAGTAGGGGAACATGTGCTTCTCAATGGAGATGAGGCGTTGGTTTTCAGCCGGATCCGAAAGAGCGACGCCGATAGCGATATCAGCCGCACACGCCGGCAGCGCCAAGTGATCACCGCTCTGATTCAGCAATCCAAGAGCGCCTCTCTTGGCCAATTGAATAGCTTGGCGAATAAAATTTTACCATATGTAAATACGAATATACCCAAATCGACAATTCTCTCATATGGTACGCAGGCAATTCTACAGGGATGGATGAATTATCCGATCAATCAGATTACGGTGCCAAGTGAAGAATATCGACAGGGTCAGTATATCAATGGCGTTTCCTTTATTATTGTTGACTATCAGGCTGCGGCCCGTGAGCTCCAGATGGCATTATATGGAAATAGCAATATTCCAGACGGCAATCATGTTTCGCCTTTTGATTTGGATTTGAGCTCCTCCAGCAGTTCGGGATCCAATTCCAACAAAGGGAATAATGGTTCCTCCTCTAACTATGTGGAGCCCACCTCCAATCAACAGCAGCAAGAAACAACAGATTTCTATAACCAGGAGACAACGGGTGAGGAGGATGAAAGCAATATCACCCAGCCGGTAACGAGTGAGCCCTCGACGTCAACGGAGGAGAACCCAAGCACAAATGAGGGAAATGAGCCTTCCCACACGCAAGAGAACATGACAAAAGAAAGCCGGCCTCAATTTGGCTTTTGAAACAATTCATTGTATAAAAAAACGTTTCGTTCTTGTTTGGAGCGAATTCTCTTTCTTTGGTGATTAAAAGTGGAAAAGCCAATTCTATCGTCTCTAAAAGGATAAAAAGTGCTGCTGGGATGTATATATTTGCATCCCAGCAGTATTTTTTAATGCTTGCAATCGCAGAAAAAGCCAGATGCCGCGGCATATTTGCTTGCGGCACCTGGTATTCTCTCTTATTTTAGTTTTCGTGCAAGATTATAGGCTCCATGCGTTGCCTGTGCGATGCGGCCAATTTGCTTTGCATCCCCAATCAGGAATGCTCGTTCAAAGCAATCTTTGATTTCCTCATAAAGCGCGTTATCACTGCGAACCCCCACGGACATCACAACCTGCTCGGCTGGCTTTTCAATTTGCGTTCCCCCAGCCGCAGGCTCCAGAGTGATGGTGTTTTTGCCTACGCTTGCAAGCTTCCAACCAGTGAGAAATTCAAACGTTAAGCGCTTTCAGGCGAGGGAGGATATCCTCCGTATGCTGGTGATAGGTGCCGGGCGCAATCTGATCTGCCATTTCTATAATTGTTACTTGATTGCCTTGCTCTGCGAGCAGATCAGCTGTTTCCAGGCCGGTCATGCCGGAGCCGATCACTGCAATCTGTTTTCCTTCCAGTTTTACGCTGCCATTGAGAACCTCTGTTACGGTGCAGACATGCGGCTGATCCGCACCGGGAATACGGGGATGAATGGCATCCCCGCCGGTTGCAATGATCACTGCATAGGGGTTGAGCTCTTTGAGCATTGCGGAGTTTGCTTTTGTATTCAAGCGGATTTCCGCGCCGGCTCTGCGTGCCGCCCGTTCTAGATCCTCAAAGCACCAATCGATTTTTTCCTTCCGCGGCGGCTTATCTGCTAACTGAAGCTGACCGCCTACAAAGGCCTCCTTTTCCAAAACAATGGGTTGGAAGCCTCGTTTCCCCAACACCTCCGCGGCAGTTAGACCTGCCGGACCCGCGCCGACGATTGCCACGATACGACCATCGCCATCTTTCTTTGGCTCCTTGGGGATGCCAACCTCCCGACAAGTGCGAGGGTTCACGGCGCATTGACCAGGCCGATTCCGCACAGCGCCATCCAGCATGCTTTCAAAGCACCATAAGCAGCAGATACAGCGACGGATTTCTTCCGGTCGGCCGGCTTTTGCCTTATTGGCCCAATCCGGATCAGCCAGCAGGGGGCGCCCAAGGCTGATAAAATCCTGAATTCCCTCTTTCAACTGCTGCTCTGCTTGTTCCGGGGAACGGATCAAATTAGCGGCAAGAACAGGGATGGATACGTTTTGTTTCACTGTTTTGGCAAGATAGCTGCGCCATCCGGTTTGAAAACTAGTCGGCTCCAGCCAGTAATTCATGGTTTCATAGGTAGCGCTAGAAACGTCGATTGCATCAATTCCACATTCCTCAAGCCGCTTGGCAATTCGGATTCCTTCATCCAGCGTGATGCCTTCGTCTGCCGGATCACCAATTTCCCGATAGAATTCATCTACAGAAATGCGGGCGATAATTGGAAAATCAGCGCCGCATTGGCGGCGAATTTCGGCAATGATCTCTGTGATAAAACGCATCCGGTTATCAAAAGAGCCGCCGTATTCATCTGTTCTGCGGTTGGTGTAAGGGCTTAAAAACTCCTGGATCAAATAGCCATGCGCTCCGTGCAGCTCTACGCCATCTGCACCGGCGAGCTGAACCCGCTTCGCTGCGGCGCCGAATTCGCGGACAAGCTCTTTGATCTCCGCTGTCTTTAGCGCTCGTGTTTTTTGCTTTTGCAACCGGCAGGGCACAGGGGAGGGCGCTACAACTGGAGGCAGTAGGCCTGTCTTTTCCACCATATCTGCATGCTGCGCAACTTTAAAGAAAATATCCCAATAGCCATGCCAATGGCGGCCTATTGCCTCGCTTAGACGCCATGTTCCTACCAAAAGAGAGAGGTTCTGCCGGCCGGGATGGTGCAGCTGACAAAAAACTTTGGCGCCGTGGCGATGGATTCGTTTCACCATTTTAGCAAAGGGCTCAATGTGTCGATCTTTGCTCATTGCAAGCTGTCGGGGGGCAAGCGGTCCATGCTTTTCATCAACACGTGTGGCCTCTGTGATGATAAGCCCCACGCCGCCTTTGGCGCGCTCCTCATAATACTGCATCATCTGTTCGCCGGGTGTACCGTCAAGTCCGCCGGTGCCCAAGACCATGGGGGACATGACAACTCGGTTTTTTAGCTGGACGGTTCCAATTTGGCCCTCTGAAAACAATTTTTCATATTGCTGCATCTGTATTCTTCCCTTCTCTACTATCATAAACGGCAGATGCCGTTGATTAATCGTGCTCTGGATCTAAAAGCCTGGAAAGATCTGTTAAATCATTTTGGTCGAAAAACTCAATCTCGATTGTGCCGCGATTTTCCTTTTTATTTAGATTCACCTTGATTCGGCGACCGAGTGAATTGGTTAAGGCTAGCTCTACTTCGTCATAAAAGGTATCCCGGCGGAGAGGGTGGTTTTCCGGTTGTTTTTTTTCTTTGGCGGCAGCCTTTGCAAGCCGCTCTACTTCCCGAACAGAAATCTCTTTTTTTAAGATCTGATTCGGCAATTTCCACCATTTTTTCTTCATCATTCAGGGAGAGAAGCGCGCGCGCATGCCCTGCTGAGATTTTTCCATCCCTAGTTAATTCCAAAATTGGGGTTGGGAGGGAGAGCAGGCGCAATGCATTTGCGATCGCAGGACGGGAACGCCCCACACGGGCAGCCGCAGTTTCCTGCGTTAGGCCATAGGTATGAATGAGCTGCTGCAATCCTTCTGCCTCTTCAATTGGATTTAAATCTTCTCTTTGCAAATTTTCGATTAATGCGAGCTCCATCATCTCGCTATCGCTCATTTCACGAATTACAACCGGTACCTCTGATAACCCTGCCCGGCGGGCAGCGCGCCAGCGGCGTTCTCCAGCCACAAGCTGATAGCTGCCATCTGGCATTGGGCGAACTAGAAGCGGCTGAATAACGCCGTGCTGCGCAATGCTATCCGCAAGCTCAGAGAGCGCCTTTTCATCAAAGGTTTTTCTGGGTTGATCCTTATTGGGCTCAATCTCATTGAGCTGAGCTTTACAGCGCTGGCTGAGCTATTTTCCTCCACAGAGTTATCTGCAAAAAGTGCATCCAGCCCACGCCCGAGGCCTCCTTTTTTTGCTGCCATACACGAATTCATCCCTTTCCATTTAAACGCAAAAATTCATCTGCAAATTCTTCATATGCGGAACTCCCGCGCGACGAACGGTCATAATATATGACCGGCTGGCCAAAGCTCGGCGCTTCTGAAAGGCGAACATTGCGTGGAATCACGCTGGAATATACCTTCTGTGGGAAAAAGCGCTTCACTTCGTCCACAACCTGCTGGGTCAGGTTTAGCCTTCCATCATACATCGTCAACAGTACACCCTCGATCTCCAGATGCGGGTTGTAGAGACGTTTGACCTGACGAACGGTGGACATCAGTTGGGATAGGCCTTCCAAGGCATAATACTCGCATTGGATCGGAACCATAATAGAGTCTGAGGCGCATAATGCATTGAGCGTAATGAGCCCCAAAGAGGGGGGACAATCTAAAAAAATGAAATCATAAAGAGGCACAAGCTCGGCGAGCGCTGTGCGTAGCCGGGATTCCCGGCGTTGTGATTCAACGAGCTCCAGCTCTGCTCCCGCGAGACTCATGTTGGCGGGAAGAATATCGACATTGGCATATTGGCTGGAAACGACGGTTTCCAATGCGCTGACGCCGTTAATTAAAATATCATAGGTTGATTTTTCAATGGAGCGCTTATTCAGCCCCATGCCGCTGGTGGAGTTTCCTTGTGGATCGATATCTACAAGAAGCGTTTTTAAGCCATGTTCCCCGATCGATGCGCAAAGATTGACGGCGGTGGTCGTCTTTCCAACGCCGCCCTTTTGATTGACGATTGCAATTGTTTTACCCATTTTGTTGCTCAGGCCCTTCCTTGAAATGTCCATTTTCTTATCACAATATGAATTCTTTCAAATTATAACACAAAGCAGGAGAGAAAGAAAGGTTTCCGTTAGCTTTCCGTAAAAATTCGTTTCACGTGAAACATTAGCTCATACAGAAGTTATTAAAAAGTAAATTACAGGATCTTGTTAAAAATTTGAAAGAGACCTACTATAGATTGTATTAGAGAGGTGAAAAGAAAAAAAGTTTCACGTGAAACATTAACCACGGTATATAAAGAGCAATACGCCTGTCAGCGGCCAAAATCAACGCTGGCGGCATCATCGTCCTTGGTAGGCGTCAACCCGGCAACGAAAGTTACGCAGTCAGCCTCCGAAGATGCCCTAAAAAACCGTGTTGCACTTTGTACAGTGAGGATAACATCAGTGAATAAAAAAACAAAGCCGCCAAAGGAAGTCAATTGCACGCTAGTTGCGTTCTCAGGCTTAGCTGGCGTTAGCCAGCCTTCACCCTGCGGCTTTGTCATTTTGAGATTGCGTCCCATCGGTGATCTTGCAAGGTTTTTAACGAATATGGGATGAAAACTGCGATTGGTCCTGTTCACTGATGCGAAAGAATCGCATAATAAAATGGTTCGTTATTAATCATAGGCCTTAGAAAACAGAAAGAAGAATCTTTGTAAATAAAAAACAATAACGGGACAGGCGAACAACCCTGTCCCGTTACTGCGGATGTGGGGTGTGAAAGAGAAAAGATATGGTCTTTGTTTTGCGCTGTTTTTAGCGCAGGAAAAATGGGGGAATTTATTCCAAAACGCGAATGCGTTATTGGCAGGAAAATCATGCACTGTCGGAGCAGGAGCGGATGACCGTTTCACCGTTTTTGGGAATACGGACAACATATTCAATATACTCATCCGTTTCTTTGCGGGAAGAGTCAGCGGAAATTCCGGCCCGTTTCATCGTATCGACTGCATGGTTTAAAGTGTTTATAAAAAGTCGAACATCTTTGAAAAGTTTAATGGGTGCCTTCTTCTGTTTTTTTTGCAAATCAGGGGTATCTGTGTTTTTCAGAAGCTGCTCAATGAGCTTTTCGCTTTGCGAAACATTGAGTTTTTCCAATGCGATGTGATCGAGTGCTTCCTTCATTTGATTAGTGGTCTCCAGCCGGAGCAGAGCACGCGCATGGCGCTCTGTGAGCTGTTCCTGCTCCAAGGTGCGTCGGATTTCTTCCGGCAGCCGTAGGAGGCGAAGCTTATTGGAGAGCGTGGATTGCGCCATACCGAGCTTTCGCGCGGTTTCCTCCTGGCTTAGGCCATAAACATTCATCAATTTTTGTATGGCGTCAGCCTCTTCAAAAAAGCTGAGATCCTGGCGCTGCAAATTTTCAAGCAGGGAGAAGATCGCCGTTTTACGATCATCTGCATTGATGAGGATGGAAGGGATTTGTGTTAATCCAGCTAATCGGGCCGCGCGAAGCCGTCGCTCCCCGGCAATTAACTCATAGCCTCCAGGCACCGCCCGAACGGTAATTGGTTGTAAAATGCCATTTGCACGGATGCTTTGCGCAAGATTTGCAAGCTCTTGGCGGTCAAAATGGCGGCGTGGCTGCGTGGGGTTTGGCATAATTTCTTGCTCTGGAATCATAAGGATCGAACCGCCGGATTTTGGTTTTGGAGGGGACTTTTTTAACAAGGGCATATAAAAACCTCCTTCCTGATTGGGCTTGTCCATGTTTACAAGACAAGCTTATCAGGCAGGAGGGAAAAAGTCCAGTTTTTTTGATCGTGTAAAAACAGCCTGAAAACTGCTTTTTCTCTATTATACCAGCGGCTTTTTGGCAATTTGAGCAGAAGGGCGCGGATATTTTGGCGAAGTATGCGATATTTTTTGAATGATTGGTAGGCTGCGGCTGCCCGCTGAATCGATTTCGTAACGCTCCAGGCGCTCTAAGCTACCGCCTAAAAGGGAGATTGCAAGTTTTGCCTGTGTGAGTTCTTCGTCAATATCCCCTGCTTTAAGCGGGGTAAAAAACCACCCGGCTTGGCAAAGGCAGGCAATATTCGCTCAGATCGCGTAAGTTAGAAACGGCTCTCGCAGTAACTAAATCAAATTGCTCCCGGTATCGAGAATCTTGCCCCGCTTCTTCTGCACGCCGGTGCAATGTTTCCGCCTGTAGGGCAAGCGAAGAGAGCGCCTGTTCCAAAAAGAGGAGCTTCTTTTTTGTGCTGTCCAGGAGCGTCAGTTGCAGATCAGGGCGGGCAATCAAAAGCGCAAGGCCTGGAAATCCGGCTCCCGTGCCCACATCAATCACTTTTGCGCCTTCAGTCGGCGAAAAAAAGGAGAGCAGGGCGAGGCTGTCGATGAAATGTTTGGCGATTATTCCATCCGGCTCCTTAATTGCCGTGAGGTTTATTTTTTGATTCCATTCAAGGAGCAAGGCGGCATAGGCGTCAAAACGAGATAACGCGGTTTCATCCAGCTCCACTTTCCACCGTGCAGCGCCACGGCGCAGGGTTTCTATATCAATCATAACGAGACCCGCCTTCCTGTTGAGTAGTAGGATTGCTCTGACAGGCATCCTTACGTTTTTGCCCGGATGCAAGATAGATCAAAAGGACAGAGATATCCGCCGGGCTCACGCCTGAAATGCGGGAAGCCTGCCCAACGTTTTCCGGACGAATTTTTTGAAGCTTCTCACGCGCTTCCTTTCGCAACCCGGTAATGGATAGAAAATTGATTCCCTCTGGAAGCTTTTTTCCCTCCAAACGGCGCATTTCATCAATTTGTGCCTGCTGACGTTTGATATAGCCTTCATATTTCAAACCGATTTCCACTTGCTCAAAGATTTCATCCGGAAAATTGGGCCGTGTTGGATCAAAAGGCTTTAACAGGCGATAGTTGAGTTGTGGGCGTTTGAGCAGTTCGCTTAAACGGACGCCTGTCTGAATGGGAGATGTTTCACGTGAAACAAGCAGATCATTGAACGAGGGAGAAGGGGAAAGAACGGTTTCCTCCGCACGCTTTTGTTCCAGTTCGATCAAGCGGCGCTTTTCCTGAAAACGATGCCATCGCTCTTCGTCGATCAGACCGATTTCATAGCCGAGAGGTGTCAGCCGCAGGTCAGCGTTATCCTGCCGCAGGATCAGACGGTATTCCGAGCGAGAAGTCATCATCCGGTATGGATCGGAGCAGCCTTTGGTTACGAGGTCATCAATCAATGTGCCGATATAGGAGGAAGCACGGTCTAAAATGACAGGTGTTTTACCCTGAAGCTTGCGGGCGGCGTTGATGCCCGCGATCAGCCCCTGCGCGGCAGCCTCCTCATATCCGCTGGAGCCATTAAACTGCCCGGCGCCGTAGAGCCCCTCTAAATCCAAAAACTCCAGCGTTGGCCGCAAGGCAAGCGGATCAACACAGTCATACTCAATCGCGTAAGCACTGCGCATCACCTCGCAATGAGTCAGGCCGGGGATACTGTGCAAAAATTTGAGTTGAACATCCTCCGGAAGGGAAGAAGAGAGCCCCTGTAAATAGAGCTCCTCCGTTTGCGCACCGCAAGGCTCAATAAAAATTTGATGGCGCTCCTTATCCGCAAAGCGGACAATTTTATCCTCAATGCTAGGGCAATAGCGTGGCCCCACTCCCTCAATTTTGCCGCCGTAAAGTGGGGAGCGGTGCAGGTTATTCAAAATGATTTGCTTGGTATCCGAGTTGGTATAGGTAATGTAGCAAAGCGCGCTGTTTTGAATCGGCTGCGCTGTAGCGAAGGAGAAGGGCACCGTATGCTCATCGCCCGGCTGCGGCTCCAGTTCTGTAAAATCGACGCTCCGCCGGTTTACCCGGGATGGCGTGCCGGTTTTAAAGCGCCGGGTAGGAATGCCTAACTCCTTTAAGGAATTGGCGAGTTCTGTGGCAGGGAACATCCCGTCCGGCCCGCTTTCATAGGAGCAGTCACCCACATAAACACGCCCAGCCAAAAAGGTTCCAGTTGCCAGAATAACTGTTTTAGCGTGATAGATGGCCTCAAGCCGCGTTTTTAGCCTCCAAATAGCGGGTGCTTCCGCGGTTGCCGCCGTTTTCATCAGGGAGACAATCTCCGCCTGCTTTAAAAAAAGACGCTCTTGCCGCTCCAGACAATGCTTCATATAAGCGGTGTAGGCACGCCGGTCAATTTGTGCGCGCAGGCTGTGAACGGCAGGGCCCTTTCCAACATTGAGCATCCGGCTCTGCAAGGTGTTCGCATCCGCCGCGCGGCCCATCTCGCCGCCGAGCGCGTCAATCTCGCGCACCAAATGGCCTTTTGAAGTGCCGCCAATCGAAGGGTTACAGGCCATATTGCCCACCCAATCCAAATTCATGGTAAAAACAGCCGTTTTACAGCCGAGCCTTGCCGCCGCGAGGCCTGCCTCAATCCCGGCATGGCCCGCGCCGATCACAGCGACGTCAAAGGTATCTGCAAAGTATTCCAAACAAACTCCTCCATAGAAAGGTAGATATAGATATATATGTCATTTTCCAACACAGAAGGTTGAAAAGACTTCGTTTACAATCGCTTCATTTGCCTTTTCTCCCGTCAATTCCAGCAGGGCGGAGAGCGCGCCGTCGACGCATACGGTTACAGCGTCGAGCGTCATCCCCACATGGATTGCCTCAAGCGCTTGCTCCAAACAGGAGAGTGCTTGGATGCAGCAGGCCCTCTGGCGTTCCGTTGCAAGTAGGGGAGCGGTAGGGTCGAAATCCTGTGTTCCCAACACGCGGGCAGCAGCGTCGGAGAGCGCACCATACCCTTCCCCCTGTGCGGCGGAAATGAAAATGGTCTCCGGAATCATCCGCTTTACGCATCCAGCGTTCAGCCGCTGGGAAAGATCCGATTTATTAATGATCGCAATACAGGGGCGGCCCTGGCAGGCATTCAGCAGGCGAAGATCTTCTTCGTTCAAAGGTTCCCCTGCATCGAATACGGCTAAAATCAGCTGTGCGCGCTCTAACCGCTCCCGTGCGCGCGTAACGCCGATTTGTTCTACCGGATCGTCCGTTTCCCGCAGGCCGGCCGTATCCGCCAGGTGCAGCAACAGGCTACCGAGACGAACTGTTTCCTCCACGATATCCCGCGTAGTGCCTGCATAGGAAGTGACGATAGAGCGTTCTTCCCCGGTGAGGAGATTCATCAGTGTGGATTTTCCCACATTGGGCCGGCCGCAAATCACGGTATCAACGCCCTGTGTCACCGCGCGCCCGGTATCGAACTGCGCCAAAAGGGCGGAGAGCCTCTGCCGGGCCTGTGCAATATCGTGGTTTAGGGAGTTTATATTCAGCTCCGGCAGTTCATCCTCCGGATAGTCCGCCCAAGCGGCCATATGCGCGGCGTCTTTTAAAAGGGATTGGGAAACTGCGTGGATCTCGCGGCTGAGCGCTCCATCATGCGCACTCAGCGCAGCACGGGCTGCCTGGCTACCCTGTGCGCCGATGAGCCCCATCACAGATTCTGCCTGCGTAAGATCCATTTTGCCGTTCAGAAAGGCCCGGCGTGTAAATTCACCTGCGGCTGCCGGGCTTGCACCCGCCTGAAAAACCGCACGCAACGCCTGCTGAAGCAGAAAGAGGCCACCGTGGCAGGAGAGTTCTACCACATCCTCACCCGTGTAGCTGTGCGGCGCTCGAAAAACCAGAGCGATGGCTTCATCGATCGGTCCACTTTCATGGAAAACTCGGCCAAAATGCGCACGGTAGCCTTTGGATTGCGCCAAAGGCAGCCCGCTCGCCGCCTGAAAAACCGCATCGGCGATTTGCAGCGCTTTTTGGCCCTGAAATTCGTATCACGCCGATGCCGCCTGCCGCCTGCGGCGTAGCGATCGCGGCAATTGTATGGTTCAAAAAAATCCCTCCCGGGTGATATATATAAGGAAAAGGCAAAGAGGACGGTGTCAGCCGGCCGGCCGCCTGATTTCTGAATCAGTATAGCACGAATTGCAAAACACGTCGAGTATTGGCAAACGAGAAGTTTCCCCCAATGAGGCTTTCCGCAAAATAGGCTGTTGAATTTTTACAGGATCCATGTTACCCTAATGCTAATTTACACAGGAGGGGGAGACGGACAAAATGCTTCGCCGTTTTATCGACTACTATAAACCGCACCGCAAGCTTTTTTTTGCCGATTTGTTTTTTGCCTTTCTGTTGGCTGTGTGCGACCTGTTTTACCCGATGATCGCAAAAAATATCATCAATGAGTATGTGCCGGATAAAAATCTGCGGCTGCTGCTGATTTGGTCGGCGGTGTTATTGGGCATTTATCTGCTCAAGGCTGGGTTTAATTATTTTGTAAACTATTATGGACACATAGTGGGGGTCAGAATGCAGGCGGATATGCGCAGAGATGTGTTCCGCAGGCTGCAAAAGCTGCCATTCTCTTTTTATGATGAAAATAAGACGGGCAGCATCATGTCACGCATCATCAACGATCTGATGGATATCTCAGAGCTTGCCATCATGGGCCGGAGGATTTATTTTTATCGCTGGTTATGCTGGTAGCCTCGTTTGCAATCCTCTGCACCATTAATGTGCCGCTGACGTTGATTATTTTCCTAACCCTCCCCTTTATCATCTATTTCTCCATGCGGCTGCGTAAAAATATGAAAGCGGCCTTTACCAAATCGCGCGAAGAGATCGCGGAGGTGAACGCAGGGCTGGAGAATTCCATCGCTGGGATTCGCGTGACCCGTGCATACACGGGGGCGGAGCATGAAACATGGAAGTTTGAGCGGCAAAACCAGCGCTTTGTTTCAGCGCGCAGCGCGGCTTATAAAATCATGGCGGTGTTTACCACCGGCAGCACACTGTTTACGGATGTACTCTACTTGCTGGTGCTGGTCGCGGGAGGGCTGTTTTTCTTTCAAGATCGGATCGACGCAGGGGAGTTTGCAGCCTATCTGCTGTATGTGAATTCTTTTCTAAACCCCATCAAGCGTTTTGTAGCCTTTTTTGAGCAGTATCAGAATGGAATCACCGGTTTCCAGCGCTTTGAGGAGCTGATGGCGCAGGAGGAGGAGAGAGAGGAGCCAAACGCTTCAGATGTTCATCAGCTTGCCGGAGCCATTGATTTTGACCACGTCAGCTTTCAATATGAAGGGGAAAAGGAAGAGGGAAGCGGCCGATATATCATCCAAGATTTGTCGCTGCACATCGATCAGGGCAAAACGGTTGCTTTGGTCGGCCCTTCCGGCGGCGGAAAGACAACGCTCTGCCATCTGATTCCCCGTTTTTATGAGGTGAGCGAAGGCCGAATTTTAATCGACGGGCAGGATATCACAAAGATGACCCGCACCTCCCTGCGGCGGAATATCGGCATGGTCGCACAGGATGTGTTCCTTTTTACAGGGACAATCCGGGAAAATATTGCATACGGCAATTTAGACGCATCGCAGGAGGAACTGATTGCAGCGGCGAAAAAGGCGAATATCCATGATTATATTATGTCGCTCCCTGAGGGATACGATACCTACATTGGTGAGCGGGGCGTGAAGCTCTCCGGCGGGCAAAAGCAGCGTATCTCCATTGCGCGGGTCTTTTTAAAAAACCCATCAATTTTAATTTTGGATGAGGCGACCTCCGCGCTGGATAATGCGACCGAAATGCTGATTCAGGAATCCTTGGAGGAATTATCGCGCGGGAGAACCTCTTTGATCGTTGCGCACCGGCTTTCCACCATCAAAAATGCCGATGAGATCATTGTATTTACGGATGAGGGGATTCAGGAGCGCGGCACGCATGATTCACTTTTGGCGCAAGATGGAATCTATGCGCAGCTATACCGCTATCAGTTCCGCACATAAAACAGGCCGCATTTTTGTTTGTGCGAGTGTATGAGCGCGAGCTCAACGGGGACTCAACGCGTTTTTTCCCGGAAACCCCGCAACAAATTGGTTTGCTGCGCATCTTGCCATACGGCAACCTTTTCAGGAACGGTAACGCGGAAAACGGTGTGACCGCTCTGCTGGCGGCCCATGGTTCCATAATGGAAAAGAAGAAGAATTGTAAGGATTTCGTAAGAATTCTCCGCCTGAAATGTAACAATCGCCTGCTATCCTAAGAAAAGGAAGGCAGGTGATTGTTTGCTTTTCATGGGTGCTCTGGTATACTAAAGGGGACGTTTTTAAAGGAAACCCTGATGAAAATACCGGAAGGAAACGGGAGGAAACAATTTTATGTATCATATTCTGGTCTGCGATGACGATAAGGCGATCCTGGATTCGGTGGAGATCTATCTAAATCTGGAGGGTTATCATACCATCCGTGCAATGAATGGGCAGGAAGCTCTTAAGGCAGTTGAAAACACAGAGATCCACTGCGCAATCCTGGATATTATGATGCCGAATATCGATGGCCTTACCGCAACGCTAAAAATGCGGGAAAAGCATAACTTTCCAATCATCCTGCTCTCGGCTAAAAGTGAGGATACTGATAAAATTACAGGCTTGAGCTTCGGCGCCGATGATTATGTGACGAAACCATTTAATCCGCTGGAGCTGATGGCGCGCGTAAAATCTCAAATTAGGCGCTATGTGCGGCTGGGCAGCATTGAGTCGAAGGAGGGCGTGATTATCACCGGCGGCCTTGCGCTTGATACCGTGGCCAAAGAGCTGACGCTTGACGGAGAACCGGTCCGGCTGACAGCGCGGGAATACGGCATTGTGGAATACCTGATGCGCAATCTTGGCCATGTGCTCTCGACGCAGCAGATTTATGAGGCGGTGTGGAACGAGCCTCCTATTCCAGTGAAAAAACGGTTACGGTGCACATCCGCCGCATCCGAGAAAAAATTGAAATCAATCCAAAGGAACCAAAGTATTTAAAGGTGGTGTGGGGCATTGGCTATAAAATCGAAAAGCTTTCTTAGATCAAAAGGGCTGAAAGCCATCTGCGTGCTGTTGGTGCTGGCGCTGACCGGTGTGTGCATGCTTTCGGTTTGCCAGGCCGTCGATCTCGCTAATCATTTGGGTGGCAGATCGCTCGAATCGATCCTTCAGGAAACGGACGGTGATTTTACCTCCAGCAGCATGTTTCAGCAGCTATTGGCGAAAAACCTCTATTATATGCACCAGATGGCATTTGTGTATCATTCAGAGGAAGCAGTCCGCGACGGCTCGGCCTTGAAAGAGCAGGAAGAACTGCTAAAGAAGGAAAAGGACGAGAAGTTGCAGGAAGAATTTGAATCATTAAGGCAGGAAAAAGAAGAGGAAGCGGCGCGGCAAAAGGAGAACGATTATAATTCATATGATGAATACGGCTCCATAGAAACAACCGCCCCTTCCTCCACTGAACCAACCAGAGTGGAGCTGACCGAGGAGGAAGAGGCAGAAATCCGCAGGGAGGTCGAGTATCAATATAATGAACAGCTGCGATACCTGCGCATGAATTTTGAGGATAAATACCGAGAGGCAAAAACTGCGCTTTCAGAGCTTGTCAATCTCCACTACCTTTTGGTCAATCGCAAAACAGGCGAGATCTACACCAATTTGGAAGGAAGGATCGACCCTAAAACAATGGATCTGCGCTCTCTCGTGGAGCAATACCAATGGAATGAAAGCTATACGGAGCAATATCGCTATCATTCCGGGGAACGGGTGGATTCTTATAGTCAGCAAACAGTAGGCATGTGGGTGGGATCTTTGGATTATGATAATTGGGCCAAAGCATATCAGGATCGGGTAACGCTTTATGAGAAGGAATTTGTCAATCAGGGCTGGGACGTCTATGTTGGCCTGAACGATCATCTTGAATCTTCAGATGAATTTTATTCGCTGCAAACCCAATTTAGAATTGCTAAAAACACGCTGCCGTCTTACCTCATAGCAGCAGGGGTTTCCTTCCTGCTAGTGGTTGCCCTCGCCATTTGCCTAATTGCCGCAAGCGGGCGCCGCGCCGGCACGGAGGAGATCACTCTCATCTGGACAGATCGGATTCCAAACGATCTGCACTTGATTCTATCCGGTGCGCTGATTGTGGTTGGCGTTTCCTGTACGGTATACACGATGTCTTCGCTTTGGTATCCTTCATACGAGGCGAGCAGTCTCGGGGTGGTCGCAGCGATCGCCTCTGCGATGGCTACTGTGGGCATACTGCTTGAATGGCTGACGAGCGTTGCACGCAATCTCAAACGTAAGCAGTTCTGGCGCAATACATTGCTTGCAAAGCTCTTCCGTTTCTTCAAGAAAAACTGGAGGCGCTTTCAAACGGCGCTCCATCATCTCAAAGCGGATATTCAAAAGCATGCAATCCCGAAGCATCACATGGAAAATCTGCGCATATCGATCCTGTTTTTATTCATTGGATATCTGTTGGGCAATATCATCCTTATGGCTCTTACAGTCCTTGCCCTACGAGATGCTTCCTATGGGGGAAGCCCGTTGGTCTTTTTATTTTTCGGCTCCATGACAGCGGGATTCAACCTCATCGTTTTGATTTTATTTTGGAAAAGTGTCATTGCGCTGGATGAAATGATGACAGCTGTTTCCAAAACGAGGCAGGGCGATCTTAGCTATCCGCTAACCCCTTCCAAAATGCCGAAGCTTCTGCGTAAATTTGGAGAAGATATTATCGGCATGCAGGAAGGGATGCGAACTGCAGTGGATGAGGCGATCAAGGGCGAACACATGAAAACGGAGCTCATCACCAATGTTTCGCATGATCTGAAAACGCCGCTGACCGCGATTGTAAACTACGTGGATCTGCTGAAAAAGTGCGAAATCTCCGATGAGACGGCGCGGGAATATATCGGCGTGCTGGAGGAGAAGAGCGAACGGCTCAAGCATTTGATTGAGGATTTGGTAGAGGCCTCCAAGGCGACCACAGGCAATGTGAAGCTTAATTTTGTGAGGGTTAACCTCTATGAGCTTGCCATGCAGGCGATGGGAGAGAATGCGGATGCGTTGGAGGCAGCAGGGCTGGATGTGCGGCTGAACCAGCCGGAGCAGGAGCCCATCCTCTTTGCGGATAGCCAAAAGACCTGGCGGATTATTGATAATTTAATCAGCAATGTTAAAAAATATGCGCTGGCCGGTACAAGGGTTTATATTGAGGTTGGCGAAGAAAACGGCGCTGGCGTTTTTGCAATCAAGAATGTGTCCAGGGAACCGCTTGATGTTCCAATAGAGCAGCTCACACAGCGTTTTGTGCGTGGGGATGCCTCCAGAAGCACGGAGGGCAGCGGATTGGGGTTATCGATTGCACAGAGCTTGTGCGAATTGCAGAGTGGTACGCTAGAAATTACAATGGATGGCGATTTGTTTAAGGTTACCGTGCGTCTCCCTTTAGCTGACCGCTAATCGGCAGGGGGGCCTATCAATAAAAACAAGCGTAAATAATGAAAAGAGCCGTAGTTCCGGAGGAACTACGGCTCTTTTGAGATGGTAATCAAATAAATAAATTAAATAATTAAAAAAATTGATTTTACGATTGACAAAGTGAATTAGATGTGTTATTTTTAAACCACAGGACATCAGAGAAGAAAGGAGTTGAAACGATTGCCACATGAAATTATCGGGATTTGCCCCGTTTGCGGGGAGAAGCTTCATGTAACGCAATTATCCTGTTGCCAGTGTGGAACGCAGATCAGCGGGGATTTTGCACTTTCCAAATTTAATGCGCTCAGTAGGGAGGAGCTTGCTTTTGCGGAAACGTTCCTGCGCGTACAGGGCAGCATCCGGGAGATGGAAAAAGAGCTGGGCATCTCTTATCCAACTGTGAAAAAAAATTTAGAGACGATCATTCGCAAAATGGGCTTTGAAGTGAAAAAGAAATCTGCCCAGCAAGAGATGCTGGAGAAAATTAGAAATGGCGAGCTTACTGTGGATGAAGCAATCACACAGATCAAAACAAACCAAGAAAAGGAAGATTAAAAGCCATCTCTGGCAATCTGAGTTTCGTGATTTTCGAGCATCAATGCGATTTAAAATTTTGGCTGCTTAAATCCGCAAACCTGTGCGGATTTAAGCAGGAAAGGAATGATCATGAGCATGAATACCCGTGCAGAAATTTTGCAGATGGTAGCAGATGGCGTGATTACCCAGGAGGAGGCAGATCGTTTGATTGATGCGCTTGGCGCATCTGGGCAGGGGCAGAGCGATCCACCGGCAGATGGGAAGTTGGAAGCGCCTGAAAACTGGCAGGAAAACGGGCTTTGCACAGAAACGGAGGAGCCATGCCAAAACATCCGCGTGGAGGTGGATGTGGGAGGGCTTAAACTGTTGCCCTCATGGGATGGAAAGCTGCGGTCCGAAGTGAAAATGCATTCCATGGGGGACCGTTTAACGAACTACAGCTATGGGGTGGAGACGCGCTTGGGGGAAACCTATCTTTACCTGAAGCGGAAAATGTTCCGGCCCTGGGGCAGGAACGGTGGCGCCACGTTGGTGGTATATGTGCCGAGCGGTATGCAACGGGTGAATTGCAAGGTGACTGTTGGCGGTTGCCAGGTGGAAAATATTACTGTGGAGGAGCTGCATATCCACACAGATACCGGCGGAACCAGGTTAACCGGTGTGCAGACGAAGAAGACGAAGATAACCACTTCCACCGGGGGAATCGATTATGGCCGGGGGAACCGGGCGGCCAACCAACTGGAGCTAAAAGCGGAGGTGGGGGCTGTATCGGCATTTCTATCTTTGGATCGGGGCTTTCATCTGTTTTATAACACCAATGTCGGCAAGCTAATTGATAAGCTGCTTCTCATATACGGATTATGAAAACGGGTGGGCAAAATATCGTGGGGGACAGCGGTGAAATATTATATGGTGACAGCGCATGCCAAATCAATATTGAAAGCTCAACCGGTGCAATCCAATTGAAGGAAGAAAAATAGGAAAAGAGTGGATTCGCCTTGTGCGGGCGAATCCACTCTTCGCTTTTTATAGGAAACATCTTATGATTTGTTTGCAGGAGCGATTTTTTCGGAAAGCTTCAGTGCAACTAGCACGAGGGAGAAGCTGATCGCCCCGCCCATTGCCACATCGCTGAGGTAATGCGCGCCCATAATGAGGCGCGAGAAGGCCACGAGAGATGTATAGATGAATGGAAGTAGAAAGCAAAGCCGCTCTTTTCCCTTGAATCGATCCGTGTAAAGTGGTAGGAGCATCATCAGGTAGCTCATGCCTGCGCCCGCCGTGTGCCCACTGGGAAAAGATTTATTCCCGTTGATCCCATTAGGGTGGAGCCATGAGGTGAAGGCGTCGTAATTCCCAGCCGCGAGCAGATCACGGAAACGAACGCGGCCCCAGAGATATTTCAAGCCTCAATGCAAAGCAGCTGGGCGGTCATAACAACCACGCCAATCCAAGCGGCGGCTCTTAGCTTTTGCATCAGCTCGCGTGGAATAAGGCTCCCTATGAGCAGCGCGACGATTCCAAACCCGACGCCCCAGAGGATGCTGAAAAGCATTCGATGCTCCTCCACAAAGAAATACTTGCCGAAATAGTAACCGAAATAGGCGGAGCCGCCAATAGAAAGCAGAAATCCGGCGGCTTTTTCCCAGCGGCCGGATGCGGCAAAAAAAATTACCGTACCAGCGAGCGGGCAGATCAGGCGTGAGGGGATTTCCCCCGTGTTGCGCAGCCAAATAGCAAAGAGATTCCCCGGATTGTTTAGCCAGATATCAAGCGCTAAGTCATAAAATACGGCGACCGCCATGGCGATCACAAATAGGCTATAAAAGCAGATAGCCGGATTTTTGTAACGCTTCAGCACCAGTCCACCTCCATATCATTTGTACACCGTGGGTATATTTACAAAACAAATATACTGAAAATGATGCGATCTGTCAAGAATCTGCGCTTGCGCAAGTCCAAATTAGTTAAATCTCTAAGAAAATTGGTATTTTTTCTATAGTATTTCTAGCGCGTTTTCGATATGCTAAAAGCGAATAAGTTGTGTTATATATGATGGAGGGATCGCATGCTTCCTTTTCAGATTGCGCGAAGAAGAACGCCCTATTTTGCGTTGGGCAAAATGACCAAGCCTTTTATAGGGGAAAAACACACGCTGGAGGGCAAAAAGATTTGTTATTCTATCCAGAAGGAAAAAGAATATGCCAATCATCTTGAAATGGCTGGATTTTATGCGGCCTCTATCATCAGCTATGGAGCTGATTCGAGCGGCAACCTGCGGATTATGCGCCATGTTGCGTTCCCCTCCCTGCGTATGTATCCGAATCTGACGGGGAGCCATCTTGACTATAATTTTAAGGGGAATCACCTTTTCGATCAATCAAAAACCGGCGCGGGAAAAGGCGATTCGGTTTGAGTTTGACGGTATTTTACACCTGTTTACTGATTTAAGCGGCATAGAAGCGGAACATTGTATTTTTACTGCACCGAATCGAAAGGCCTGCGTGGAGAGGGTACGGTTGTGCAATGCAACGGGCAAGGCCGCGCGCGTGCAAATTCACAACCATGACCATCCGACTGAAACAAAGCCCTGCTACGGAATGAATCGAGCTGTTTATCGCATGTATATGCAGGAAGATCCCTGCATGCAATTTGATTTGCAGCCAGGAGAAGCAAAGACCGTTTCGGTTGCCTATTGCGCTGCGGAAAAAGGGGAGCAATTTATCGTCGATTGTGAGGCGGAATCACGCTCTAGGCAAGCGTTCCTGAAAGAAACGGAAACCTTTTTTGTCGTAAATACACCGGATAAAACGCTCAATACCATGGCGGCATATGCGAAAATCCGAGCCTGCGAGAGCATCTTCCAAACAAAGGCCGGGCTGATGCATTCCCCGGGCGCGGCTATTTTTACGCCGCGATATGGACGAATGACCAATGTGAGTATATAAACCCTTTGTATGCATATCTCGGCTATGAAACCGGCATGCAGCAGGCTTTCAATACCTACAAAATGTATCAACCCTACCTTTCTCCTGACAAGGCGCTGGTTACAAGCATCATCGCGCAGGGGGACGGCGTTTGGCACGGCGCGAAAGACCGCGGCGACAGCGCCATGTATGCCTATGGATGCAGCCGCTTTTTGTTGTCGCTTGGAGATCGGGAAACGGCGCTTCTCTATATGGACTCCATCCGGGATTGCATTGCCTATACGCTCTCGCAGATTGGGAAAGACGGCGTTGTGCGCAGCGACTCGGATGAGCTGGAAAATCGCTTTGAAAGCGGTAGCTATAATCTCTGCACCTCCTGCCTCGCCTATGATGCATTGAGGAGCTGCGCCTTTTTGGAAAATGAAATCGGCGACAAGGAGCGTGCGAAATTCCTTCTGGAGTGTGCAGAGAGGCTTTCCCAGGCGATTGAAGCCTATTTTGGCGCGCAGGTAGAGGGGTATTTCACCTATCGGTATTGCAGGGAGGAAAAAATCTGCGCTCCTGGATCTGCGCTCCGCTTACTATGGGGCTGACACAGCGGGCCGATGAAACCGTCCGTGCGCTTACAAGCGGCAAGCTTTTGAAGAATGACGGCTTGGTGACACGCAGCGGGGAAAAGGTGTTTTGGGATCGAACCACATTGTATGCACTGCGTGGAATGTTTTATTGCGGAAAGGCAAATGACGCGCTACGGCTCTTGAAGCGCTACTCTTCAGCACGGCTGCTCGGTGAACATATCCCATACGCGGTAGAGGCGTTTCCGGAAGGGAATCAGGCCCAACTTTCCGCCGAAAGCGGGCTATATTTACGCATCTATTCCGAGGGGATTCTCGGCTATCGCCCAACCGGATTGAAACGCTTTGAAATAAAGCCGAATTTGCCGGCGGAATGGGACGTGTTTTCCATAGAGCAGATGCGGCTTTGCGGGCAAACGGCGAGCGTGTATGTGAAACGTGAGCAGAACGCTTATGAAATCACAGTAAAAACGGAAACGGGCGCGCAGTGCGTAACGGGGCAAAGGGCAGTGTTTTCGTTTTAACCCGGCAAAAGGGGATTGACAGGGCTCAAAGGCTGAATTTTATGAATGGGTTGATTGCTCATATAGAAAGCTTCTTATAGATTAGACTACTTTTATCAGTTCAAAGCATGAAGAAAGAAAAAACAACCGATGGCAGATTTGCCATCGGTTGTTTTTGCGAATCAAAAAATAGAGGATACTTTTGCAGGTGTACGCAGCTTCTATTTTTTCCCCTCCGGCTCGAGCGAATAAATGCGTAAGGCTTCCTGTAGTGTGTCAACGGGGGATTGCCCTGCGCCCATTTTTACAGAAATATAGGCTTTGCCCCCGCGCTGACCAAGATCCGGCCGCGTAGAAGAGCGGCCAGGCGCGATACCTTCTGCATGTCGATCGCATTAGAATAGAGCAGCAGGCAGTTGCCGCGCTGGCTGATTTCGTAGATGCCCTGCCCAGAGGCGGAGTTGCGCAGGAGGGAGACATTAACCAGCCCCTGCACACTGGGCGGCGGGTCTCCAAAACGGTCGATGAGCTCGTCATATACGTCCTCCACATCATCCGGCGTGCGGATATCCGCAATCCGCCGATAGATAGAAAGCCGCTGTGGGATGCTCTCAATGTATTCCTCAGGGATGTGCGCTTCCACTTGCAGGTCAATTAGGCACTCTTCCTCCGGCTTTTGCGGTTTTTCGCCCCGCTCCTCCGCGATAGCTTCCGAGAGCATCTGAATATACATATCATAGCCGACCGCTTCCATATGACCATGCTGCTGTGCGCCGAGAATGTTGCCTGCGCCGCGGATTTCGAGGTCGCGCATTGCAATTTGGAAGCCGGAGCCAAATTCTGTATATTCCCGGATTGCACTCAGGCGGCGGGTGGCGATTTCACTCAATTCCTTGCCACGGGTAAAGGTGAGGTAGGCATAGGCCCGCCGGGTGGAGCGCCCCACGCGCCCGCGGATTTGATGCAGCTGTGCAAGGCCCAGCCGGTCGGCGTTTTCGATAATTAGAGTGTTGACATTTGGCACATCCACGCCGGTTTCAATGATGGTCGTGCAGACGAGCACATCAATCTCCCCGTTGAGCAGATTGCTCCAAATTTCGCTGAGCTCTTCCTCTTCCATCTTGCCATGGGCAATGCCAATGCGCGCCTCTGGCAGGAATTCATGGATTCGTGCCGCCGCGCGGGTGATCGTATCCACCCGGTTATGCAGGTAGTAGACCTGCCCGCCGCGCCGCAGCTCCTTCTGGATCGCCTCTGCCAGAATCCCCATGTCGTGCTCCATTACATAGGTTTGCACGGGGTGGCGATCCTGTGGAGCCTCTTCCAGCATCGACATATCGCGGATGCCGGTCATTGCCATATTGAGCGTGCGGGGGATCGGGGTAGCGGAGAGGGTGAGCACGTCAACGGTCGGGAACAGTTCTTTCAGATGCTCCTTCTGCGCCACACCGAATCGCTGTTCCTCATCAATGATCACAAGGCCCAAATCTTTGAATTTGATATCCTTTGAGATCAGCCGGTGCGTGCCGACCACCATATCCATGCTGCCTTGCCTGAGCCCGCGCAGGATTTTTGCCTGTTCCTGCGGCGTGCGGAAGCGCGAAATCATATCCACTTCCACAGGGAATCCCTCAAAGCGCTTGAGGATCGTTTGATAGTGCTGAAAGGCAAGGATCGTCGTTGGCACGAGCATGGCGCACTGCTTGCCCTCCGCAATGCACTTAAAGGCGGCGCGCAGGGCAACCTCTGTTTTGCCAAAGCCTACGTCGCCGCAAAGCAGGCGGTCCATCGGATAATTTTTCTCCATATCGCCTTTGATTTCGTCAATGCAACGCAGTTGATCGTCTGTTTCCTCAAATTCAAAGCGCCGTTCAAAATCGTTCTGCATGTCCGAATCTGGAGAGAATGCATAGCCTGGCGCCTTCATGCGCTCCGCATAGAGCTTGGTAAGCTGCTCTGCCATATCTTTGACAGCGGCGCGCACGCGCGAGCGGGTTTTTTGCCACTCCTTGCCGCCGAGGCGGTTAATTTTCAGGCTCTTGCCATCCTCATGCGGGCCGATGTATTTGGAAACGAGATCAAGCTGCGTGACGGGGACGTATAAAACATCCTCTTTTGCATATTTGATTTTGATGTAATCCTTGGTAACGCCGCTAACCTCCAGCTTGTTAATCCCGTCAAAAATGCCGATGCCGTGAACAGCATGAACAATATAGTCCCCTCGGTGTAGCTCATCGAGCGAATGGATGCCCGCGCGGGGATTTTTGTTTTTCTTTACCGCGCGGCGAGAAGCGCCCGCCGCGCGCCCGTGGGTGAAAAGCATAAATTTCAGCAGCGGGTATTCCATGCCCGCAGTGAGCCCGCCGGGCAGGATGCTGACACGGCTTGAGGGAAACTCAGAAGGAGGAATATTAAAAAAAACGCTGGGCAGGCCCTCGGCTTCCAAATCCTGTGCGAGCGTTTTAGCGGCCTTGTCCGTGCCCGCCATCACAACACAGGTATACCCTTGCTCCCGTGCCGGGCGCAGCTCTTGCAGCAGGATATCGAGCGCGCCGCCCCAAACGGGCAGCTGCTGGGCATTGAGCGTAGTCAACGCCTGCACGGGCGTATCAAAGCTGCCGCGGGCGAAGGTGTCAAGATAGATTGCGCCGTGCTCCTCATAGGCTTTGACCAGCTCCCCCCAGCCTAATGTAAAGGTATCCAGGCCGCGGCACAGGATGCCGTCTTCAAAGAGCTCTTTTATTTCTTCATGAAAGAGGGATGCGGATGCCGCCGCGCGCTCCTTAACTTTACCGGTATCGCTGATGAATAGCATTGCGTCTTCCGCATAATCGAGGATTGTTGCGGGCGAATCGTAAGCGAGGTTCAGATACCGGTCTAGCGAGGAGAGGTGCGCGCCAGCCCGCAGGCTGTCCACATCCGCAAGCAAAGATGCCCTTGCCTTGGCGGCCTTTCCACGCAGGGAGGCGCAGTGCGCTTCAATTTTATCGGCCAAAAGCTCCTGGCTGTCAAATAGGATTTCCAGCGCCGGTGTGATTTTTGCCGATTGGAGCTGGTCTGTCCGGCGCTGGGATTCAATTTCAAAATGTGCGATCGTATCAATCGTGTCGCCCCAAAATTCCAACCGCAGGGGAAACGAGCCATCTGGGGGGAAAAAATCGATAATTCCGCCGCGTTGGGCAAACTGCCCAATGCCGTCTACCGTTTCTGAACGGACGTAGCCTGCGGCAAGCAGCGCCTCTACAACCGAGCCTGGTGTGCAGCTCTCACCTGCCTTCAGCGTAACGGTGCGGGTATAGAGCTCCTCCGGAGGCAGGGTCAGCTGCACGGCGGCCTCAACGGAGCAGACTACAACACGGTATTCGCCCTCCAGCATATGGCCGAGCACGCCGAGCCGCTGCTGCTCATAGTCGCGGGATTGGCCCTGTGATGGGCGAAGGCTCCAATCCCTTGCCGGATAGAGCAGTGCGCCGCCCTTCATAGCGTTTAAGTTTTCTACAAGGCGGCTGCCCTCTGCTTCATCTGCCACGATGAGCACGGCGCGGCAGCCCTCGTCCTCGCATAGCGAGTGCACAAGGTGTGCCTTGTGGATCGGGGAAACGCCCGTCACACCGGCAGGCAGCCGATGTTCCCGGATTGCGTTGGATATGGTTTTATATTCTGCGCTCGCACGCAGCACTTTAGAAAAACAGGACATGGTTGCAGCTCCGCTTCCGCACGCGTTACCGCGCACTGTCAGGTTTCAATTTTCTCTATTCTCCAGACCTGACTTCAAGAATGGGATACAGCTCTTCCAGCTGGGTGATTTCATAGGTGCATATAGCGCCGCTCGTGTTTTGCATGCCGCTGGGGTTCAGCCAACAGGTATCAATGCCCGCATGATTACCGCCGCGGATATCGGAGGAGAGGGAATCGCCAATGATCAGCATGCGCGCGCGGTTTTTCTCCGGAATGCGGGAAAATACATAATCAAAAAAGCCCTTTTGCGGCTTTTGAAAGCCGGTCTCTTCCGAAACAAATACGCCGTCAAAAGCATGGGCGAGAGGGGAGCCCTCCAGCCTGCGGTATTGCACCCGCCTCAGCCCGTTCGTCACCAAATAGAGGCTGTATTTCGCCCGGAGAGTATCAATCAGCTCCAGAGCGCCGGGAAGAAGATATGCGCCCTGGCCGAGGTAGCCGATATAGGCTTCATTCGCTTCAACAGGGGAGGCGCCAGCCATCCCCGCGGCGTCGAAGAAGTGCAAAAAACGCTGAATTTCGAGCTGATCCTTTGTGACCTTGCCTAGCTCGTATAATTCCCAAAGAGCCTGATTTTTTTCTTGATACAGGGCAAACAGCTCCTGCGAAAAAGGGAGGGCGAATTGCGCCAGGGTGCGCCGCAGCGCCTCCCAGGAAGCCTTTTGGTAGTCGAAAAGCGTGCCGTCGGCATCAAACAGCAACGTTGTATAGCGGTATGTAGAGTCAAACATTTTTGCACAGCCTTTCTCAAGGGAAGGATAGGGGAATAGCAGGCTTATGAGTTGTATAGGTTCATCGCGCGGTCCGTTTCCTCCCGCACAAGCAAAGGCACTGCTTCACAGGCCTTTTCCATCGCTTCCTTCATCCGAGAAAGCTCGTCTTTTTGAAACGTGGAGAGCACCCAGTCGGCCAGATCGTAATCCGGGCGCGGCTTTGCGCCCACACCAAGCTTTATGCGGGGGAACTGATCGCTGCCCAGTAGATAAAGAATGCTTTTGATGCCGTTGTGTCCGCCGTCCGATCCCTTCCTGCGTATGCGCAGTTTGCCCGGAGGCAGAGAGATATCGTCAAATAGTATAATGATATGCTCTGGTGGAATTTTGTAGAAATTGGCCGCGTCGCGCACCGCTTCGCCGCTATTGTTCATAAAGGTCTGCGGTTTCATGAGGATGCAGCGGCTGCCTTCAATGGCAACGTCGGCCACAACGGATTTGAATTTGATGCGGTCAATCTTCACGCCGAGCTGCTGCGCGAGCAAATCCATGCAGAGAAAGCCCGCATTGTGGCGGGTGAATTCATATTTTGGCCCGGGATTGCCAAGCCCAACGATCAAAAATTCCGGCGCACCGGAAGGGGAACGATTCGTTTTCCACTTTTCAAATAAAGACATCGTGCTCTCCAGCCTTCATATTTATTTCCCAATTACAATAGATTGTACGCACAAACGGGGCTGTGGAAGCGCCCACAGCCCTCGCCCTGAGATCGTTCGATTTTATTTCATGCCCTTATAAGGCTTTTTGCGCAGCACCCAGCCCTCTTTATTCACCTGACGCGCACGCGCGATGCCTAGTGCGTTCGCGGGCACATCGTCGGTGATGGTGGAGCCCGCGGCCGTATATCCATAATCGCCAACCCTGACGGGGGCAACGAGGTTGGAGTTGCAGCCGATGAAGGCGTGGTCTCCGATCACGGTGCGGTGCTTTTCTTTCCCGGTGTAATTCACGGTGACGCAGCCGCAGCCGAAATTCACGCTTTTGCCCACGTCCGCATCACCCACATAAGTCAGGTGGGATACTTTCGTGCCCTCCCCGATCCGGGCGTTTTTCACCTCGACAAAATTGCCCAGGTGTGTATGCGGCCCAATTTTTGCATTGGGACGCAGGTGGACGAACGGACCGATATCGGCGCCCTCCTGGATTTCCGCCTGTTCGCTGAGCACGTTGTCGAGCTTCACATTGTCGCCGGCCAGGGTGTCGATAAGCTGTGTGTTAGGGCCGATGATGCAGTTTTTGCCGATTACGGTCTTTCCGCGCAGGATGGTACCCGGTAGGATGCGGGTATCCGCCCCGATCGTAACATCCGGCCCGATGAACACGCCGTCAGCGCAGGGATATCCACTCCCTCCAGAAGCCAATGCATCAGCATCCGCTGGCGGGCGAGGTTGTTTAAGTGGAGCAATTGGACGCGATCATCAGCTTTGAGCGCAATATCCGGGTCGGCGGCGGTAAATACACCCACGTGCTGCCTGCTGTCGAGCATGCACTGTACCACATCGATCAAATTAGATTCTCTGCCGGTGCATTCCTCAGCAATCTGGCCCGTCGCCCGGAGCAGTTGGTCACATTGGAACCAGCCGGCGCCGGCAAATACCTCTCGACCCGTTTCATTGGCATCCTGCTCTGCAAGAATGCCTGCAAAGCCCCGTCCGCGCTGCGGGCAATATGTGGATAGCCGTTGGAGTTTTTCACAAAGGCGGCGAGAATAGTGGCTGCATTCCCTGCGCGTTTATGCGCATCAAAGGCGGATCGTATCGTATCGGCATCTATCAGGGGGATGTTTCCGTTGAGAAGAAATACGTCCCCACCGCGAAAACGCTCCAAAAAGGCGCGTGCCTGCGAGATCGCATGGCCTGTGCCGGAAGGCCCCAGCAGAATGGTTTCGCCGCGCCCCTCCAGATGGCTGGCCAGGGCTTCGCAGTGGGCGGCAACGGTGCAGGTTGATTGGATGCCGGCGTTCTGCACGGCGTCGAGCACCCAGTCGATCATTGGCTGGAAGAGTACCTCCGCCATGGCAGCTGGCCGGGAGGATTTCATCTGTTTGCCATCGCTGGCGGCGAGAATAACTGCACAACGGCTGTTTTGCATGAGTGCGACCCCTTTCCTTGCTTCATAATCATATTATCATAAATGAAACACCAAAAAACCATTTCTTATTGATTTTAATATTATGCCAAGAATGTGGTAGTTTTTCAAGCTTTTCGAAGATTCGAGATTGAAATTGTAAAAAGGTATCTATAATATACAAAACAAGGAAACGCTAAAAACATGAATTTATATCAATCATGCATGGAAAAAATTGTTCGTATCTGTTATAATGCAGGTTGACGTAAACCGGCCCTTCAGGTTTTTTAGGAAACCCGGCCGTGGTCGTGATTATTTCGCTGATATTTAAATTGGAGGATGATTTGGAATGAGCCACAAGTATGTTTACCTGTTCTCTGAGGGCGACGAGAACATGCGCGAGCTCCTCGGCGGCAAAGGCGCAAACCTTGCGCAGATGACGCGGCTCGGCATGCCCGTTCCGCAGGGCTTCACGATTTCTACCGAGGCCTGCACCCGTTATTATGACGACGGTAAAAAGATTGCGCCTGAAATTGAGGCGGAAATCTATGAATACCTTGCTAAGATGGAAGAGATCAACGGCAAGAAGTTCGGTGACCCCAAGAATCCGCTGCTCGTATCAGTCCGCAGCGGTGCGCGCGCTTCCATGCCCGGCATGATGGACACCATCCTGAACCTCGGCCTGAATGACGAGGTTGCCGCAGGCATGATCGCAGGCAACCCGGATCCGAAATTCGAGCGGTTCGTCTATGACTCCTATCGCCGCTTCATCCAAATGTTCTCCGACGTTGTTATGGAAATTTCCAAAAGACGTTTGAAGTGATCATTGATGAAATCAAAGATCGCAAAGGGGTTAAGAACGATATTGACCTCGATGTGAATGATATGAAGGAGCTCGTCAAGCGCTTCAAGGAGTATTACAAGGAGCAGAAGGGCACTGATTTCCCGACCGATCCCAAAACACAGATGATGGAGCCGTCAAGGCTGTTTTCCGTTCGTGGGACAACCCCCGCGCCAACGTATACCGCCGCATGAACGATATCCCCTACTCCTGGGGTACTGCCGTTAATGTGCAGCCCATGGTGTTCGGCAACCTGAATGAAAATTCCGGCACAGGCGTTGCCTTTACGCGCGACCCGGCCACGGGTGAAAAAGCGCTCTTCGGTGAATATCTGATTAACGCGCAGGGTGAAGATGTTGTTGCGGGCGTGCGCACCCCCAGCAAGATCGATCAGCTCAAGCAAGATATGCCGCAAGTGTATGAGCAGTTTGCAACAATCGCCCAGAATCTTGAAAATCACTATAAAGATATGCAGGATATGGAGTTCACCATTGAGAACGGCAAGCTCTACATGCTGCAAACAAGAAACGGCAAGCGCACCGCCGCCGCCGCTTTGAAAATTGCGGTTGACCTTGTGGACGAAGGCATGATCACAGAGGAAGAGGCGGTTCTCCGCGTTGATCCGAAGCAGCTTGACGCTCTGCTGCACCCGCAGTTTGATGCAAAGGCGCTGAAGACTGCCGCTCCGGTGGGCGCAGGCCTTGCGGCTTCCCCTGGAGCTGCCTGCGGCAAGGTGGTGTTCACGGCGGAAGATGCAAAAGAGTGGGCCGACAAGGGTGAAAAGGTCGTTTTGGTCCGTTTGGAGACTTCCCCCGAAGATATCGAGGGTATGGCTGCGGCGCAGGGCATCCTGACCGTTCGCGGAGGCATGACCTCCCACGCGGCGGTTGTTGCGCGTGGCATGGGCACCTGCTGTGTTTCCGGCTGCGGCGAGATCACGATGCATGCAGAGGAGAAATATTTTGAGCTTGGCGGCAAGAAGTACAACGAGGGCGACTATATCTCCCTCGACGGCTCCACCGGCAAGATTTACGGCGAAGCGGTACCGACTGTGGAAGCCACCATTTCCGGCGATTTCGACCGCTTCATGAAGTGGGCGGACGCTGCACGCACTCTGAAGGTTCGCACGAATGCGGATACGCCGCGCGATACTGCGCAGGCAGTGAAGTTCGGCGCGGAGGGCATCGGCCTCTGCCGCACGGAGCACATGTTCTTTGAGGGCGACCGCATCAAGGCAATGCGCGAGATGATTGTTGCAAAGGATGTGGAAACTCGCAAGAAGGCGCTTGCAAAGATTCTTCCCTATCAGCAGGGCGACTTTGAAGAGATGTACCGCGTGCTGGAGGGCCGCCCGATGACGATCCGCTTCCTTGACCCGCCGTTGCATGAGTTCCTCCCCACCAAGGAAGAGGATATTGCGGAAATCGCAGGCGAGCTGAATATCACAGTAGACGAGCTCAAGGCTGTAATCGCTTCCCTCCACGAGTTTAACCCGATGATGGGCCATCGCGGCTGCCGCCTGGCCGTCACCTATCCGGAAATTGCCGAAATGCAGACGACCGCTGTGATCAACGCGGCGATCACCGTCAACAAGGAGCATCCGGAATACAAGATCGTTCCTGAGATCATGATCCCGCTGGTTGGCGAGATTAAGGAGCTCAAGTATGTGAAGAGCTTCGTCACCGCTACGGCTGATAAGCTCATCGCGGATGCCGGTGTTGAGATGACCTATAAAGTGGGTACGATGATTGAAATCCCGCGCGCAGCGCTGACGGCGGATGAGATTGCCACGGAGGCTGAGTTCTTCTCCTTCGGCACAAACGACCTGACGCAGATGACCTTCGGCTTTAGCCGTGACGATGCGGGTAAGTTCCTTGATGCTTATTATGATGCGAAGATCTATGAGTCCGATCCGTTTGCCAGGCTCGATCAGAACGGCGTTGGCAAGCTGGTGAAGATGGCTGCCGATCTTGGCCGCCAGACCCGCCCCGACATCAAGCTGGGCATCTGCGGCGAGCATGGCGGCGATCCGAGCTCCGTTGAGTTCTGCCATAACATCGGCCTTGCCTATGTTTCCTGCTCTCCGTTCCGCGTGCCGATTGCGCGCCTTGCGGCGGCACAGGCTGCGATTAAGAGCAAGTAAGCTGCTAAACTCAGAAAAAAGACAAGGAAATCGCCGGAGAGGTTTATCCTCTCCGGCGATTTTTATTTCGTTGAGACCAATCGCACCAAGTCGGGCCGAGTAAGCAAACTGACGATATTTTTATGATACATGATGGCGACACGGACGGCCCCGATAGGGATGCATTGTAGCAAAAAGGTGCGTTCATTTGTTAGGAAGCGTAGACTCGTCTCGGATAACAAGCATTTCATGGCTACCATCGGATTTCATATAATTTATGAAGCTAAATACCAAATAGGCCTTTTTATTACCCGAAAATGCATTTTGAATTGCGGCTTTCATCATCATTTTGTCTTGCCGCCGAAGCAGTCATGTGAATCGCACCGCATAAATTCTGAATGTTTCAATTAGGGCTTTTCGTTGAGAAAAAGCACAGTTTATTGTTTCTGCTAACATATTGGGAACTTTGGATATCTCTTTGGTTTATGGTAAAATAGCTTCAAACAAAGTTTGAAGCATTGGAAAAATGGTTGTCGGCGCGAAACGCCTCCTGCCGCAGAGCGGCAACGCCATTTTTCGCTGAGGTTAGCCTATTGCGTATATGGTAAAATGGATTCAGTCACAGGGAAATCGTTTTTAGAAAGCCAAGGGCGGTGTGGAATATGGATCATCAGAAAAAGATCGGCGTTTTTATCCGACAGGCGCGGGAGAGGCAGAACATCACCAAAGAAACGCTGGCCCGTTCCCTGCAAATTAGCGAAGCGGAGCTCTCTGCCTGGGAGGAGGGAGTATCCTACCCGGCACTTACGCAGGCTCCCGCACTGGCAAGGGAACTCGCCGTTTCTCTGGACGAGCTGTTCAATGCCCGATATCACACGGTCGCTCAGGACTATCAGGCATCAGAGGCCTGTTTTCTGCATGAGCAACCGCAGCCTGCTGATGCACCGGACCAGGATGAAACGAAGGAAACGCCCGCGTTGCAGGTTCCTGTGGAAAGCCAGGTTCAAAGCAGGCCGCGGCTGCCGGCTTGGACAAGGCTCCTCCTTGCAGGGTGTCTGATCGTGGAGGCGGGGGCGGGGTGTATCCTGCACCTATCTTCCATGAAAATGGCAGAACTCGTGCTGAGCTCTGCCGTTGCTGCCGCCACGCTTATCATGATCTCCGTCGGCATTTATATATATAGAAAGCATCCCACACTACGCGGTCGGGCGCTCTTATTGCCGCTGCCCGCGGTGATTCTGATGCTGCTTGTGATGGTTCCCTATCTCCTGGCTTAAAGCGTCAGGGCCTTTTTTCAAACGACTTCGACTTTTTTAAAAGCGGAAAATGAGTTTGTTTTTTGGTCCAAACAGCGAAAAAATAAAATAGCTTTTCTTGTATGGTAAAAGGATGATATAATGGGAATGGATCATTAAAATTTATCGTGAGGAGAGGAAAATGATGCAAAACTCGCAGGAACAGAAAAGAATGCCGCTGATTGAAAACCGAACGCTTTGTCTGACCATTTTGTTAATGGCTCTGGTTTACAATGTCATTTTCGGTTGCGTGCGTAATCCACTCGGTGAAGAGAACACGATCTCCTGGATCGGCTACGACCACCCCTTCGCTTTCTTGGTTTGGGGCGGGCTGACCGCCGCCGCGTTTTTTTTGAATATTTCGTATTTATACCATCGTTACCACTATGCGGGTAAAATCGGTACGATCTCGCTCTATACGGCCCCAATGATGGCGATGACGGTGATTTTCATCAATGACTGGGGCTGGGAGCATGTGCTCCACTGGATTGGGGCAATCGGCTTTATTGCGCTCAACGGCGCGGCTTTGCTTCTGTTTTTCCTGCATCATTTCAAAACACATATCAGCTATAAAATCACCTCGTTTGCCGTGGCGGGGATGCTTTTGGCGATGCTGGTGATTTTGCTGACGGTTGGGAAAGCGGGTTACTGGAGCTTGTGCCGATGTGGATTGCGATGATCCTGTTGTTCCTGGTGAATTTTACGGAGATTTACCCCGTGACGGAGCAAGCGGCCGTGCCGCGGCACGGGCAAAGGATCGGAAGAAAGCGGAGAAATTGGCCTGGGGGCTCGGCATATTCGGTGCGCATCAGTTTTATCTGAGTTGCTGGGCCGCAGGGGCTTGGCCATTTATGGATGACCTATGTAGGGTGCCTGTTTTGCTTGGACCGGTTCATCGGCATGGGTAATATCAACGGCATCGAAGGGGAAAGCGCTTGGATCTACCTTGCAGTAGGCTTCTCTATTTTAATTGGCTCCGCCGCTTGGGCAGTGTGTGATGCGTTGGAGCTGCACAGGGGTGTTCGGAAAGAGGCGCGCGCGTATGCCTATGCTTCCCAATCACGCTGACGTGCGTTTCATAAAGGCTTTTTATCTGCCAAAAAAATTCGCCTGTCGGGAAAGCGCGGCTGGTGTTACCGGGCTTCAGCTATTTCTTGATTCCTCGATATATTCCATAAGATCGCCGGGCTGGCATTGCAGCACCCGGCAGATCCGATCAATGGTTGCCATTGATACAGAGTGATTGTGGCGCAGGCGGGTGAGCGTCCCATCTGCGATATTGGTTGATTTTTTGAGCCGGTAAAAACTGATTTGGCGATCTGTTAGCAGGCGCATCAGTTTGTGATAGACGATTGCCATATGGATGACCATTCCTCTCTTGCACCGAGTGGTTTGAAAGCGTTATCCTCCCAAAGCGTATACCTCAGCATCTATTTTATGATTTGGAGATGAGGTAAAAATGGGCCGCTTCTCCGAATCGCTGTGAATGTTGCGCTTTTGTATTCCATTTTACCGGGAAGCTGTGGCCAGATGACCAAAAAGCCGGGTAAAAAGCCCTTTTATCAGGGAAAATCACTTGACCACTTGAGAAAAGTGTGTTATAGTGATCTTACCTCTAAGAGGGCTCTTTTTTTGTACCCATTTTTAGAGGGAGGCTGGAACCTGAAAAATTCTGCTGGAAGGCAGGCTGCGGGTTTCTTGCGGAGCAGTGCCCTCAAGGTTGCTCGGCAGGGAAAACGGAGCTGAGCCCGCGGATTGACAGGCTCTGAAAATATCCGGAAAACTGGAGGTGCCGTCATGAGAGTAAAAGTCACTTTATCCTGCACGGAGTGCAAGCAGCGCAACTACAATACGATGAAAAACAAGAAGAACAACCCCGACAGGCTGGAGATGAATAAGTATTGCAGATTCTGCAAGAAACACACGCTCCACAGAGAAACCAAATAAGAGCGGAGGAAAGATGAATGGCTGACGAAAAGAAAAAGGACGCGGTGGAAAAGGCTGAAAAGAAGGCCAAGGCCACAAAAGCGGACAAGGCCGATAAGGCAAACAAACCGAAAAAGCCAAATATCTTTGTGCGCGCCGGCAAGGCGATCGCCCCGCTTTTTTAAGGATTTTAGGGGCGAAATCAAGAAGATCACCTGGCCTGATGCGAAAACCGTGCTCAAGAGCACCGGCGTTGTAATCGCCGTGATTTTGATTATCGGCATTGGCATCTGGATTGTGGACTTCGGCCTTTCCCAGGGACTGAGCCTGATTGAGGGCCTGGCGCAGGATCCCACGACAACGGCCGCCGCCGCAGAATCAACTTCGGGCGTCACCAATGCCGCAGCAGGTGTCATTCAGCTGTTTGGCGGGCTGCTTGGTTAAGGCGCGTTCGAAGCGAAAGGGTGGTCTAACATGGCTGACAGCGCAAAGTGGTATGTAATTCATACCTATTCCGGCTACGAAAATAAAGTGGCCAATAATATTGAAACGGTTGTGGAAAACCGCCAGATGCAGGATCAGATCCTAGAGGTGAAAATCCCGATGGAAACGGTCACTGAAATCAAGGATAACAAAAAGCGCGATGTAGAGCGCAAGGTGTTCCCCGGCTACGTTCTGGTGAAGCTTGCGGTCGATGTGGAGGACGGGGAGTACGTTATGTCAGACGATACTTGGTACGTCATTCGCAATACGCGCGGCGTTACGGGCTTTGTAGGCCCGGAGAGCAAGCCCATCCCGCTCAGCGACGAGGAAGTGCTTGCGCTTGGCGTAGAGAAAAGGCAGGTCGAAGTGGCCTATCAGGTCGGCGATCTTGTCAATATTATTGACGGCCCATTCGGGGATTTCTCCGGCGTCGTCGAGGAGATTGATCCGGATAAAGATCTTGTCCGCGTGACGATTTCCATGTTTGGCCGCGAAACCCCGGTTGAGTTTGCGCTCGATCAGGTGGAGCCGGCAGTCAATTAATCACAGTTTGGTAATTAGCGGCCCTGCCGCTTATTATGCGCCTGCGCGGCTTTGCCGCCCGGCGCGGGGGTTCGCCCCCTGTGGGAGGAGTAAGAATTCATACTTGCTCCGCCAATTACCACATATATTTGGAGGTGCAAAAAATGGCTCAAAAGGTTGTAGGTTTAATTAAGCTGCAGATCCCCGCCGGAAAAGCAACCCCGGCACCCCCGGTCGGTCCTGCGCTGGGTCAGCACGGTGTGAACATTATGGCGTTCACGAAGGAATTCAATGAGCGCACAAAGAATGATATCGGCCTGATTATCCCGGTCGTCATCACCGTTTATGCAGACCGTTCTTTCACGTTCATCACAAAGACGCCGCCCGCCGCCGTTCTTCTGAAGAAGGCCTGCGGAATTGAAAAAGCGTCCGGCGTGCCGAACAAGAACAAGGTCGCAACGATCACCGGTGAGCAGATTAGAAAAATCGCCGAGCAGAAGATGCCTGATCTGAATGCAGCGAGCGTAGAAGCGGCAGCCAGCATGATTGCCGGCACTGCGCGCAGCATGGGCATTGTTGTCTCCGATTAATGCTCCCGGGTGGGAGGAACAATCCGATTAACCACTCTTTAGGGAGGTCAGACGAATGAAACATGGTAAAAAATATGTCGAAAGCGCCAAGCTTGTCGATAAAACAAAGCTCTATGACCCTGCGGAAGCGCTGGAGGTCGCGGTGAAAACCGCAACAGCTAAATTTGATGAAACTGTGGAAGCCCACATTCGCTTGGGCGTTGACTCCCGCCATGCGGATCAGCAGGTTCGCGGCGCGGTCGTATTGCCCAACGGAACGGGTAAATCCGTGCGTGTTGCTGTGTTCGCTAAGGGCGACGATGCAAAAGCAGCGCAAGAGGCAGGCGCGGAGTTTGTCGGCGCGGAGGAACTGGTTGCCAAGATTCAGGGCGAAGGCTGGATGGATTTTGACGTGGCGATTGCTGCGCCCAATATGATGGGCTTGGTCGGTCGTCTCGGTAAAGTGCTTGGCCCGCGCGGCTTGATGCCAAGCCCGAAGGCTGGCACCGTAACGCCTGACGTTGCAAAGGCTGTTACAGAGGCAAAGGCTGGTAAGATTGAGTACCGCCTTGATAAGACCAACATTATCCACTGCCCGATCGGTAAAGTTTCCTTTGGCGCGGAAAAGCTGAATGAGAACTTCTCCACTCTGCTGGAAGCGATCATTAAAGCGAAGCCCGCGGCGACGAAGGGCCAGTATATCCGCTCCTGCGTGGTTGCCACCACGATGGGCCCCGGCGTGCGCATTAATGCAACCGCGTGGCGGTGCGGAATAAGCAAAAATGCTTGACACGGAGCAATCTGTGTGCTAGTATAATAATCACTGTTCTTACACCGAAGACAGCAGGTGCGCTTTGCGCATAATGGCTTTTGCCGCCTGCCGAGGAATGGAGAGCATACGACGGCCGGAGGTCTCCGGCATGAATTTGTATGTTGGCCCTTCCTGCGGTGCGCGGGAAGGGTTTTTCTTTTTCCCGTGTAAAGGCGTTTTTAGGAAATGCCTGAGATGCCGGCTCTCCATCCTTCGGATGGGAAGCGGTAGATTTAGAGGAGGTGAAATCCATTGCCGAGTGAAAAAGTATTGGAACTCAAGAAGCAGAAGGTTGCAGACCTCTCCGCACAGCTGAAAAATGCATGCGCAGGCGTGGTCGTCGATTACAAGGGCATCAATGTGGCGGATGATACAAAGCTTCGTAAGGAGCTGCGTGAGGCAGGCGTTCATTATGCTGTCGTTAAGAATACGTTGCTGCATCTTGCTGTGCAGGATGCTGGCCTTCAGGAGCTTGATAATGTGCTTTCCGGCACAACCGCAATTGCCCTGAGTGAGGATGATTATGTTGCCCCCGCACGCATTCTGTGTAAGTTTGCCGATGCGAGCAAAACCTTCACTGTGAAGAGCGGTTTCTTGGATGGCGACGTGATCGGCCTTGAAAAGATCAACAGCCTTGCAAAGCTGCCGTCCCGCGAGATTTTGCTCGCCACGGTGTGCAATGCGTTCAACGCACCCATCGCTTCCTTTGCACGCGCGATTCAGGCGATTGTCGACAAATCCGGCGAAGCCGTTCCCGCACAGGCAGAGGCTCCGGCAGAGGCGTAATTGCAAGGTTGTATTGCAATCGCCCTAGCTACAATATGAAATAATTGGAGGTTTATTACAATGGCATCTGATAAAATTAATGCGATCATTGAAGAAATCAAAGTCCTCTCCGTGCTGGAGCTCTCTGAGCTGGTACATGCAGTTGAGGAAGAGTTCGGTGTGTCCGCTGCTGCTGCGGTAGCAGTTGCTGCTCCGGCCGATGGCGGCGCTGCTGCTGCGGAGGAAGAGAAGACCGAGTTTGATGTGATCCTTGCCGAGGTCGGTGCGGAGAAGATCAAGGTTATCAAGGCGGTCCGCGAGATCACTGGCCTTGGTCTTGCCGATGCAAAGGCTCTTGTTGACGGCGCTCCGAAGGCCGTGAAGGAAGCGATCTCCAAAGAAGACGCGGAAGCGGCGAAGGAGAAGCTGGAGGCTGCCGGCGCGAAGGTTGAGCTCAAATAAGCTTACGCTGCTAAGAATAAAAGACCTGAAAGCATTGCTTTCAGGTCTTTTTCTCATTCTAATCTTTGAAAATGAGGTCGGATCCATACAACAGAAGTCCTAGAGGTTAGGCGCTTACGCGGGCAAAAGGACTCATAGGGTATAGAATATAAAAAAATCTTATGCGATATGATGACGCTGGCGGGGATTACAAGGCTGAAACGATCGGGGCTTTCCATTGGACACAAAAGGGGAAGCAATTGATATGAAACAATGGTTGTTGGGGGAAGGAAGGGAATGAATCAAATGGAAACGGGCATCCCTAGCGAACTGGCTGTTGAAATCCGCAGTATCTACTGGAGCTGGGTGCAGATGAACGATGGCGCCATATGGAATGTGTAGCCCGTGAGATCGAAAAATTGGCAGCTCGCTATCATTTGGATCTGCTTCTTTGCGAAAGCATGGCGTATTGCCATGATATTTTCTGCGTGCTGGAGCCCAAGGAGATGCTGCTGGCCGTACAGGAGCGGTACGGTAGCCTTTTTTCTATGATGCGGAACGGATGATCCCATCTATGCTATACCAACGGATATCAGCGTGCCTTGCACAGTCGCGGTGGGGGATTCAGAATAAGGAAGCGCTCAGCGCCACCGCATGCTATACGACGCTGCGGGCGGAAGTAAGCGCGCTGGATATGGCTTTCATTGCAGATAAATTGGCCTGGGAATCGAGGGGTTCGTTTTTTGAACGAGTTAGCGCTGCGGTTGAGAGATTGCTCCCAGAGGCATGCCACCTATATGCAAGATATGGAGCGGCACGGGCAGATTTTGCTGCTACATCCCTGATGGCTGGAAGCAAAGGCGCATTTGCTTCCAATTACTTGACCAGATTTTTAAAACCGTGTATAAAGAAAGGGATGGGCGGCAATACAAAACTTAGATTGTTTTCGTCCTATTTGAGAAAGGCGTGTGATAACATGATCTCGGAAAATCGAAAGGTCGTTTTGATCGGAACCGGCATGGTGGGTATGAGCTATGCCTATGCGCTGCTCAACCAGAATGTCTGTGATGAATTGGTGCTGGTGGATTTGGACCGCAAGCGGGCGGAGGGTGAGGCAATGGATTTAAACCATGGCCTAGCGTTCTCTGGCTCGAACATGAAAATTTATGCCGGCAGTTATGAGGACTGTAGCGATGCGGATATCGTCACTATTTGTGCGGGCGTCGCACAAAAGCCAGGAGAATCCCGACTCGACCTGCTCCAGCGGAACACGGCGGTTTTTAAATCGATTATCGACCCGGTCACAGAATCGGGCTTCAACGGGATTTTTCTGGTGGCGACTAATCCGGTGGATATCATGACGCGGATCACAGCCGTGCTCTCAGGGTTTAATCCCCGTCGTGTTTTGGGCACAGGCACCGCGCTCGACACTGCCAGGCTGCGCTATCTGCTCGGGGCCTATTTCCATGTAGATCCCCGCAATATGCATGCCTATGTGATGGGCGAGCATGGGGATAGCGAGTTTGTTCCATGGTCGCAGGCAATGATGGCAACAAAGCCGGTGCTCTCCATCTGTGAAGAGTCCCATGGAAGATATTGCTGTGAGGAAATGGAGAAGATCACAGAAGAAGTGCGCGGCGCGGCGCAAAAGATTATTGAGGCCAAGCGCGCAACCTATTACGGCATCGGGATGGCCCTTGTGCGCATTACACGCGCGATTTTCGGCAATGAAAACAGCGTGTTGACAGTATCCTCTATGATGCGTGGAGAATACGGGGAGACAGGGGTATTCGTAGGCGCTCCCTGCATTGTAAACCGCAATGGCGTCCAGCGCATTTTGCAGCTGTCTCTAAACGATGAGGAAATGGCGCAGTTCAAGGCCTCCTGCGAGACGCTTCGCACTCATTTTGATGAACTGGGGCTGCAATAACACCAAAAGGGAACAAAGAGGCGGGGCATTCAGCGCCCCGCCGTTATGTTTAAAAAATTAGGAAGGATGTGGAGCGGTGCAATACCGGAAAGACCCGAAAAGTGGAAACAGGCTGTCTGCACTCGGCTTTGGATGTATGCGCCTGCCGAGAAAACACGGCGCGATCGATCAGGAAGAGAGCACGGCTTTGATCCAAAAGGCAATTGAGGATGGCGTTAACTATTTTGATACAGCCTACATGTATGCAGGGAGCGAGGAAACGCTTGGCCGGGCATTACAAGGAGGCCTACGGGAAAAAATATACATAGCGGATAAGATGCCGCCTCCTTTGTGTAGAAACGCGGCGGATTTTGATAAGCTTTTGCATAAGATGCTGGACCGGTTGGGGACGGATTATATCGATTATCTTCTTATTCATATGCTGACGGATGTGGAAACATGGAATCGCCTCTGCGGCCTGGGGATTGAGGATTGGATTCGGACGCAGAAGCAGGCGGGCCGCATCCGGTCGATCGGGTTTTCCTATCACGGTGGGCAGGAGGAGTTCCCCAAGCTGCTGGAGGCATATAATTGGGATTTTTGCCAAATCCAATATAACTATATCGATGAAAATAATCAGGCAGGGCGCAGCGGGCTGCAAAAGGCGCATGAGCGCGGGCTGCCCGTGATCATTATGGAGCCGCTGTTGGGCGGCAGGCTGGCGGAGAATCTGCCGCCGGCCGTGAACGCGGCGTTTCGGGCGGCAGATCCGGCGGCAACGCCTGCTGAATGGGGGCTGCGGTGGATTTGGGATCAGCCGGAGGTTACGGTTGTGCTCAGTGGGATGAGCACACGAGAGCAGCTTGCGGAGAATGTGAAGGTGGCCGGAGATGCGCTGCCCGGCTCCATTGGGGCGGAAAAACAGGCGGTATATGAGGGCGTAGCCAAGGCGTTTCGTTCCTCTTTCCGGATTCCCTGCACGGCCTGCGGCTATTGCATGCCCTGCCCCTATGGGGTGGATATCCCCTCTTGTTTTGCGGCATACAATGCGGCCTCCATCCAGAAAAAAACGGGGAAGAGCCAATATATGAATACAACGGCCGGCTTCCGGCCCAGCCACCATTTTGCGAGTTTGTGCAGAGAGTGCGGTGCATGTGAAAAGCGCTGCCCACAAAAGATAAAAATCCGCGCGGAGCTCAAAAAGGTAGCAGGGGAATTTGAGCCGTTTTGGTTCCGCCCGGCGATGGCGGTAATTCGATTCCTGCAAAGAAAGCAGTGCACTGCGGCTCCAAAAGGATAGAATAGATGTTTGGCTTTTCGTATCATAATGGCGATACCCCCGCCTTTTTGGCAGGGGCATTGCTAATTTTTTCTCCAAATATCAAAAAGAGGGGAGTTTCCGGAGATCATTGATTGCCGGAGTCATACTGGATTCTGCTTGTTCCAAAATCTTTATCCGCGTTTTTATGGAGCTAGTTACTTGCTGCTGCCCTTTTGAAAAAAGCGTATTGCTGTTTTGAAGGATCCCGTCACACATATTAGAAAGGCCGCCATATAGCATGATTTGCGATACCGATGCCTCTGCTACCCATTTATTGTCCTTATCATAATTGGAGAATTTAACTGCATTGGCTCTTGTACGCAGAGCGGATAGTTTGGGCAAGAGGGCAGAAAAGGATACCGATTCATTCAGCGCCATCGTCACTTCATGGAGATCGACCCGAGGTTCTCCATTTCCTCTCCCAAAGCAAGCCTCCATAACACGGCTGCATCACAATATTGCTCTAATTTCAAAGCACTCTCTAAATATTTCATGGCGGGTTCGTCAGCCGAAATCCCCAAAGTTTGCCCTAGCTTTTTTAGCTGCTGGTATTCTTGTATCTTTGCCTCAGAAAGATCGCTCACAACTTTAATCTTTGCATCCTTAAGTGCATTTGTGAAGGCAGTGGAGAGTGCTGTTTTCTGGCGGTTGCTCAGTTTTTTATCTATAACTGCCGAGGATGCTTCTTCATACTCTCCGTTTTGAATCAGTGTAATTGTTTGTTTTTCAAATTTTGTTTGCTGAACTATAAAAACAGCGAGTACTGCACCTGCTAAGATAAGCAGTGCGGCTATGATTGAGAGCGCAATTAAAAGCGTTTTTTTCGAGTGGCCAGAGTTGCTTGTTGCTGCTGTCTGTAGATTCTTTTCCATGTTTCCTTACTCCTTCTTTTCCCGACAAAGAAATTGATATAACAATCCTTTGCAAACCAGTATAGCAAAGGGAGGCGATAAAAGGAATGGGAGGGCAAGTCAATTTAGGGAAAATATCTAAAAGGACAGTTTGTTTTCAGCAAAACTTAGCATTGGATAATGCCATAGCCCCAGTTTTCAAAGCATTTGTCAAAAATCTTGGCGCATTGCATCGTTGCGCTGTGGGGGACGGTTTCACTCTCAAGCTTGCCGGCCCGGATGCAGCGCATGGTCTCCCGCACTTCAAAGACAAAACCGTTGCCATAATTTTTTTGGAATCGCTTCACGGGGAGCCCCTTGCTATTATAAAGCGTGCAGGAGTGTGAGCAGTGTGCCCGAGGAATCCGGATAAACCCTTCTGAGCCATAGATGCAGAGCTCCTCCCGCACGGTGGCGGCGGTTGTCGCCTGCAAATTCGCGGTGCAGCTGGGAAAACGGAGCAGGATACTATCCGTTTTATCCACGCCGGTTTCAGAGCGGGTAAGTATGGATTGCACGTCTATCACCGGCTCGTCGATCAGATATGTGGTCAGTTCAATCGCATAAACGCCGATATCATAGGCTGCGCCTCCACCCAGCACCGGATTGTTGATCCGGTGCGCAGGGTCTCGGCTGGCAGAGAAGCCAATGGTGCAGGTTGCCGCCTCCAAATTGCCAATCCGGCCCTCCTTTATCCACTGGCGGGCCTGATTGATATGCGGCAGAAAACGAGACCACATTGCCTCCATAACAAACAGCTTCTTTTCCTTTGCAAGGCTAAAAATTTCCTGTGCCTGCGCTGCGGTGGGAACCATACTTTTTTCGCAGAGAACGGGTTTATTATGTTCTAAGCAGGCTATAATGTTTTCATAGTGGAAATTATGCGTGGTTGCAATATATATCGCATCAATATCTTCCCGTGCCAGGAGATGCTCATAATCGCTGTAAAAATCCTCAATACCATGCCGTTTTGCAAAGCGCCAGGCGCGTTTTTGATCCTTGCTGGCCACGGCCGCAACACATGCATCGTCCACCTTGCCGACCGCGTTGCAGAATTTGTGCGCGATGCCCCCTGCACCGAGGATGCCAAACCGAAATTGCTTCATGCGGAGCGCTTCCTTTCTTTATCAAAATTTCATGATTCGGCTGTTGTTTCTATTATAATACAAAATCCAGCCCTTTACAAAGGAAACCTTGCCAAGGGAAAAGAATGCGGGTATAATGGGCTGGGGCGGCGATACCCTTTGCTTCGATAGACAGCCGCTTTGATAGCCGGTATGGAAAAGAGGTTAATAAAAATGCTGGAATTAAAAAATATTTCCTTTCAGGTGGATGCGGAGGGTGCGCAGCATGAGATTTTGGATCATGTCAACCTAACGCTGCCGGATGGGAAATTTGTGGTTATAACCGGGCCGAACGGAGGGGGGAAATCCACTCTTGCCCGGATCATTATGGGGATCGAAAAGCCGACGGCCGGCCAGATTCTTTTCAATGGGCAGGATATTACATTGCTCGGCATCACAGAGCGGGCGAAGCTCGGCATTGGCTATGCGTTTCAGCAGCCGCCGCGCTTTAAGGGGTTGACAGTCCGCCGGCTGCTGAGCTTGGCGCACGGCAGCGAGCTGCCGGAGGATGCCTGCTGTGCGTATCTGACGAACGTTGGGCTCTGTTCAAAGGATTATCTCAACCGTGAAGTGGATGCATCCCTTTCTGGCGGGGAGGTAAAGCGCATTGAGATCGCCACGTTGATGGCGCGTGATTTAAAGCTGGCGATTTATGATGAGCCGGAGGCGGGGATTGACCTTTGGAGCTTTACGATGCTGGTGGATAGCTTCCGTGCTCTGAGCGCGAAGCGCCAGGAAAGCGTCCTTATCATTTCGCATCAGGAGCGAATTATGAAGCTGGCGGATGAAATTGCTGTGATTGCGGATGGGAAAATTCGCAGCCATGGCAGCCGCGAGGAGATGCTGCCGAAGCTGCTTGGCGAATTTGACGAGGCCTGTGCGTTTCGGAAGGATACGGATGAAACACACGGCGGATGACGCTGCGTTTCTGGAAAGGATGGAACCGATATGAATCAAATTGATGAGCAATTGCTGGAGTCGATTGCCGATCTGCATGGCACGCCGGCAGGGGCATATAATATTCGAAAAAATGGAGCGGGCGTTGCGCGCCAATCCAGTGCCAATATTGAAATTATCCCCAAGCAGGATAAACCCGGTATTGACATTATTGTAAAGCCACATACCAAAAATGAGAGCGTACACATCCCCGTTATTGTTACAGATACGGGCATCAACGACATGGTTTACAACCATTTTGAAATTGGGGAGGGGGCCGACATCCTGATCGTAGCGGGCTGCGGCATCCACAACGATGGTAGCGCGAAGAGCGAGCACGACGGTATTCACACCTTCCACATCGGCAAAAACGCCCGCGTCCGCTATGTAGAAAAGCACTATGGGGAGGGCGATGGCAGCGGCGAGCGCGTATTGAACCCGACGACAGAGGTGGAGCTGGAGGAAGGCGCCTATTGCGAGATGGAGATGGTGCAGATCAAGGGCGTTGATTCTACCATTCGTGAAACGACCGCTCACCTCGCGGCGGGGGCAAAGCTCGTCCTGCTTGAAAAGCTGATGACGCACGGCAGGCAGTCCGCCCGCTCCAATATGGAGATTAATCTTGATGGGGATGGATCGAGTGCGCAAATTATTTCCCGCTCCGTTGCAAAGGATGCCTCTGAGCAAGTGTTTTACCCGCGCGCCGTGGGCAATGCGGATTGCCGCGCACACGTCCAGTGCGATTCTATCATTATGGATCAGGCCAAAATTCGCTCAATCCCGGAGATTGCCGCCAACCACGCCGATGCGCAGGTGATCCACGAGGCGGCGATTGGCCGCATTAATAACGATCAGCTGCTCAAGCTGCAAACCTTTGGCATGACGCAGGAGGAAGCGGAGGCGGTAATCATCCAGGGCTTCCTGAAATAATTGGCTCGGATGACGAATAAAGAGGGATTCAGCTATTAAGATTTTATGAATTTCTTCCGTTTCTGTTGAACTCGATTTAAAAACCGTTTATAATGAATTACATCTATTGTGCCGTCAAAAACGGCCTATCTATGAAGGAGCTGAAGGAATGGATCCCATTAAAGTGGATTTCACAAAAAAGAAGGACGATGGTATTATCATCAAGCCTGCCAAGGCAGGGTTGAAGATTTTCCTCAATATCCTGATCACACTCGTAGGCGCAGGCATCGCCTATTACATCATGCTGCCGCCCATGAACTTCAAGTCAACCGATATGTATATTTTCTTTGTCATCGTCGCGTTGATTTACGTTGCAGCGGCCGCGATCACCTCGGGCGCGCTGCGTAAGGGCGAATACATCCCATATGTCAAAAAGCAGTCGATTGTGCCGGTGATTGTTGTCGGCGCGCTGGCAGTGGTGTTCGTCGTTGGCCTGCTGGTTTCGTCGGTTATCTTCCGCGCGAACTCCTATAAGGATATTATTCAGGTGCAAGAGGGCGACTTTGCCAAGGAAGTGGATACGATCGATTTTGCCAGCGTGCCTCGGATTGACCGCGACGCATCTCTCAATATCGCAAACCGCAGCCTTGGTGCTTTGAGCGATCTTGTCTCTCAGTTCAAGGTCAATATGGTGCCGAATGTGGGGAAAGATGCGCAGATTAACTATAAGAATACGCCGGTGCGCGTTGTTCCGCTGGAATATGCCAACCTAATTAAGTGGTTCACTAACCGTTCGAATGGTCTGCCGGGATATATCGTCGTTGATCTGGTCACGCAGTCCGCTGAAGTCAAACGCGTAGAGGGCGGCATCAAGTATACAACCGCGGAACATTTTAACCGCTATTTAATGCGTCACCTGCGCTTCCAGTATCCAACCTTTATGTTTGCAGAGCCGAATTTTGAAATCAATGAGGCGGGCGAGCCCTACTGGATTTGCCCGGTTGAGGATAAAACCATTGCCTATTCGGCGGCACGGATATTAAGGGCGCGGTGCTCGTCAATGCAACAACGGGCGAGAGTAGCTACCACACCATGGACGAATTGAAAAATGATGCATCCCTACAGTGGATCGACCGCGTTTACTCCGATGCGCTGCTGGTTGAACAGTTTGATTACTATGCGCAGTATCAGAAGGGTTTCTTTAACTCTGTGCTTGGCCAGGAGGGTGTCCGTAAGACGACGGATGGCACGAACTTCCTCGCAATGCATGACGACGTTTATATGTATACGGGTGTTACCTCTGTTACTGCCGACCAGTCGATCGTCGGATTTACGTTGATTAACCAACGCACAAAGGAAGCGAAATTTTATCCGGTTGAGGGCGGTGCAACAGAAGCCTCTGCACAGGTTTCCGCACAGGATATGGTGCAGGATCTTGGTTATAAAGCGACATGGCCCCTGCTCTTGAACATCAGCGGTCAGCCAACCTATTTTATGTCTCTCAAGGGTGACTCATCGCTGGTCAAGATGTATGCAATGGTTGATGTATATGATTATAGCAATGCCGCCAAAGGAAACACTGTTAAGGAGTGTATGGATAATTATGCGGACCTGATTGAGCAGCGCAAGGGCATTGATCTTGATGTTGACATGAGCGGCATCAATGCGGGTGAGAATGGCGATACCCCCCAGCAGCAAGAGAAGCCGAAAACACAGACCGTTACTGGTGTGGTATCGGATATCCGCACCGCAGTGAAGGGTGGAGACAGCTTCTACTATGTGAAGCTTGACAAGGGCGCTTCGTATTATGCGGTGAAAGCCTCCGATGCGGAAGCGGTTGTCATTCTGAACAAGGGAGATACCGTTACCGTGACGATCCCGACAGATGCGAAGGGCGATATCATTGACGCATCCGAAATTGTAAAGGGCGCGCCGAAGAGCGGCGAAGCGGCATAACGGAATACGAAAATTTTAAGCAGGGGGCTGTTGCAGAACGTTTTGCAACAGCCCTCTTCGTTGCTGAAAAGCAGCGGGTTGCCTTACCATCGGGGGATATCTGCCCCGTGCCGGGCCCTAAAAATTGTTTGACCGTGGGGCAACAGATAGCGGCCGGCCAGATCATTGATGATCTGGCCGGCCGCTGTTTTACTTTTTCACGAGGAGTAGAAATTGCTTCTGTGCTCAAATGTGCTCCATCATCGAACATCTAAGGCAATCACTTGGCGCATTTGCGGATTGTTTTCCTATTTTACCTCTTCCTCATCCAATGCAGCAACCTGATTGCTACATCTTTCACAGATGGAAAGGCCATGCATGCTCACCAGAGAATCCTTTTCTCCACAAAAAAAGCAGGCAGAATCCAGCTTTTTGAGCACTACCGTGCCATCATCCTGCGGGGAAAACTCTAAACGGACATTTTGAGCGATATCAAAGGCCTTGCGCATGGAAAGGGGAAGAAAAATCCCCCCTCGTTTATCCACTTTACATATGGTGCTTTTGGAGCTTTCCATAAGTGCTCCCTCCTTTATTGATGGCGCCGGCCCCGGCGCCCCTTAACCCTAGCTTTATTCCGCATGTTTTTGCCGAAGCTCTGCGCGGCATGCAGCACAAACCGGAACGGAGTGAAATGTTTTCAGCCCCTCACCGCTGCCGCAAAAGAAGCAGGCCGGGATATATCGCTGCACAATAATACGGTTTTCCTCTGCATGCATTTCCAAAGGATCCTGTTTTGCAAAACCGAGACGCTCCCGCAAGGATAACGGCAGAGATACGCGGCCAACCCGGTCAACCTTCCTAACAATATTAGTAGTAACCATGTTTTTCCCCCCTTTTCAAATGTTCTCCAAAATGAGAAAAGGAAATTTTCTCCTTTGTGCTCTAAATTACCGTAAAAGTATAGCATTTTCGGGCAAATTTGAGATAGGAATGTGAATAATCTTCAACATCAAGAAGGAAATAAAAATCAGGCTATATCAAAAGCACCGATATAGCCTGAAAAAGGGTATTTTGGGTATATTATCAATCGTTCCTTCCCTACGATGGAAGAATTGCGATTTTAATAGGAGGAAAAGCGTGATGACAATTTGTTATTTTTTTAACAAGCACGCGTTCAATTGCTCCAACATACATACGGTGATAATCCTTGGCGGGATAACAAGATGGATCGATCGATGGATCAAGAAACCCAGCTGGGTCGAGATCTTGATACGCGACTTTCCGGCAGATAAATACCAGCTTTGCCTCTTCTATCGCGACAGCCGAGCCGAGAAAAAGGGGGGTTAGCCCAGCTTCCTTCGCCTTATCGATATCGCGGCCGGATTTGGAGCCGCATAAGGATAGCGCTTTTTTATACTCTTTCTCGAAAAAGCTCATGGTAAAATAATCTTCCCGCTCAATAAACTCATAGGTATAGCGCTGGGGGCGGATAAAAATCATTGCAACGTCCTTCCCCCAAAGCTCGCCGATTCCGCCCCAGCTGACTGTCATGGTATTCCACTTTTTTTGATCGCCTGCGGTGATAAGCGCCCATTCATCACGGATAAGCCGGATGGCATTTTCTTTTATCTCACGGATATCGATTTCCTGAAATTGCATCTGCAATCAACCCTCTTTCTTTTTCAATGAAATGATATTTTTCCATCCTATTATACGCGCTTTTTAATGAAATGATAAGTGCTAATCGGTTGAATTTTCCACTTCGTATCGGTATAATGAGAAAGAGAAAATCGTGGAGGAGGATTTTTTACCAAAATATATTTATAGGTTGAGATAGAGTTGGTAAAATGTACGAACCTCTAGAATAAGCGAATATTTATGCAAAAAATTCTTGAAAAAATGAATATTAGGTGTATAATTTTGAATAAAGAAATCCGTTAGGAGGCAATTAAAATGGGTGATATTAAGAAAGTGGTGCTCGCATATTCCGGCGGTTTGGATACGTCGATCATCATTCCTTGGCTGAAGGAAAACTATGATAACTGCGAGGTGATCGCCGTATCTGGAGACGTGGGGCAGGGAACCGAGCTTGACGGCCTGGAGGAAAAAGCGAAAAAAACCGGCGCTTCCAAGCTCTATATCGCAGATTTAAAAAAAAGAGTTTGTCGAGGATTATATCTTCCCGACGCTTAAGGCGGGCGCTGTTTATGAAAAGGATTATCTGCTGGGCACCTCTTTCGCCCGTCCTTTAATCGCCAAACGGCTGGTTGAGATCGCTTTGGCAGAGGGTGCGGATGCGATTTGCCACGGCTGCACGGGCAAGGGCAACGACCAAGTTCGATTTGAGCTGGCGATCAAAAAGTTTGCGCCGGGCATGAAGATCATTGCTCCCTGGCGGATTTGGGATCTCAAATCCCGCGAAGAGGAGATCGAGTATGCAGAAGCGCACAATATCCCGTTGAAAATTAACCGTGAAACCAATTATTCTAAGGATAAAAACCTCTGGCATCTCTCTCATGAGGGATTGGATTTGGAGGATCCGGCCAACGAGCCGCAGTATAACAAGCCAGGTTTCCTGGAGATGTGCGTCTCCCCGGAGCAGGCGCCCGATGAGCCCACCTATGTGACGATTCACTTTGAAAAGGGCGTGCCTACAATGCTCAACGGCAAAACGCTCGACGGCGTGAGCATGATTGAAACGCTCAATCGGATTGGCGGCGCAAACGGCATCGGCCTTGCGGATATCGTGGAAAACAGGCTCGTGGGTATGAAATCCCGCGGCGTGTATGAAAATCCGGGCGGAGCAATCCTGTACCGTGCGCACGAGGTGCTCGAGACGATTACGCTTGACCGTGATACGCAGCACTACAAAGAGCTGATCGCGCAGAAATATGCAGAGCTTGTCTATTTTGGCCAGTGGTTCACCCCTCTGCGCGAGGCGCTGGACGCGTTTGTAGATAGCACGCAGCAAACGGTCACGGGTGACGTAAAGCTCAAGCTCTACAAGGGCAATATGATCAATGCGGGCGTCACCTCCCCGTATTCCCTCTACAGTGAGGCGTTCGCAACCTTTGATGAGGATGACGTATATAATCAGAAGGATTCTGAGGGCTTTATCAACCTCTTCGGCCTCCGATTAAAGTGAAGGCAATTCTCGACGCGGAGCGCGAGGGTAAATAAGGGATTCCATGCAATCAATGATGTGATGAGAGCATAGGGGCGGGCACTTGCAGAAGCTTTTTTCTGCGGCACGCCCTTATGGCGATTCTGCAGCAGCGGGATCGGGAAAGGATGGCGCAGCAATGAAACTGTGGACGGGCCGCTTTTCCAAGGAGGCCGATCAAAAAACAAATGATTTCAATTCTTCCATCTCCTTTGACAGCCGGATGTATCAGCAAGATCTGCAAGGGAGTATGGCGCATGCACCATGCTTTGTGCCTGCGGGATCATCAGCGAGAAGGATCGGGATGAAATCCTTGGCGGGTTGCAGGGGATCCTTGCGGATATTCAAAGCGGGAAACTGGCGATTGATCCCGATGCGGAAGATATCCACACCTTTGTGGAGGCGGAGCTTACCGCCCGCATCGGCGAGGCGGGCAAGCGCCTTCATACCGCACGCAGCAGAAACGACCAGGTCGCGCTCGATCTCAGGCTTTATCTGCGCGATGCGTGTGATGCACTTTCAGCGCAGGTGAAGGAGCTGGTTTTGGTGCTCTGCCAAAAAGCGCAGGAGCATGCCGGCACGGTTATGCCGGGCTATACGCATCTACAGCGTGCTCAGCCGATCACCTTCGGCCACCATTTAATGGCCTATGCAGAGATGTTCCAGCGTGATCTTGGCCGGATTGCGGATGCGAAAACGCGCATGGATGTCTGTCCGCTTGGCTCCGGCGCATTGGCTGGCACCACCTACCCGATCGACCGGGCCCAGTCTGCTTCTCTGCTTGGATTTTCTGCCGTTTCGCAAAATTCATTGGACGGCGTATCCGATCGGGATTACTGCATTGAGCTCGCTTCGGCGCTGGCCATTCTCATGATGCACCTCTCCCGCTTTTCCGAGGAAATTGTGATGTGGTGCTCCTGGGAGTTCAAGTTTATTGAGCTGGACGACGCTTTTTCTACCGGCTCCAGTATCATGCCGCAGAAAAAAAACCCGGATATTGCCGAGCTTGTGCGCGGCAAAGCTGGCCGCGTGTTTGGCGATGTGATGACGCTGCTGGCGGTGATGAAAAGCCTGCCGCTGGCCTATAATAAGGATATGCAGGAGGATAAGGACGCGATCTTCGATGCGTTCGATACCGTGAAGCTTTGCCTGACAGCCTTCATCCCGATGGTTGACACGATGACAGTGCTGCCGCAAAATATGCGCAAGGCCGCTGCCGGCGGTTTTATCAACGCAACAGATTGTGCGGATTTCCTGGTGGGAAAGGGCCTGCCCTTCCGGGATGCCTACAAGGCAACAGGAGAGCTGGTGGCCCGCTGTATCCGCGAGGGCTTAACGTTGGAAACGCTGCCGCTGGAAGCCTATAGAGAAGTGTGCGAGCTCTTCGACGAAGGCGTGTATGAGGCGATCTCCCTGGAAAAATGCGTGTCCGACCGCACGCCGCTGGGCGGCCCTGCGCCGGAAAATGTACGCGCGCAGGCAGAGCGCGTGCGGGCTTTGATGCAGAAAGGCGAATAAAAAGGAGACTATTTATGATAAAAATAGGTATCATCGGCGCCACCGGCTATGCGGGCGTTGAGCTGATCCGAATTTTGTTAAATCATCCGCAGGCGGAACTTGCGGCCGTCAGCTCGGTTAGCTTTGAGGGAAAGGCGGTTAGCGAGGTGTACCCCTCCCTTTACGGGCTGTGCGATCTGCCTTGCTGCTCCGCGCAGGAGGCGATCGAGAAGAGCGACGTTATCTTCGCCTGTGTGCAGCATGGAATTTCACAGGAATTCGCGGCGCAGTGCGCGGAGAAGGATGTGGCCTTTATTGATCTCGGCGCGGATTTCCGTCTGAAGGAAGAATCGGATTATGCGCAGTGGTACGGCGGGGCCTATACGCATCAGGAACTGCATAGCCAGGCAGTTTATGCGCTGCCGGAGCTGTTTCGGGCGGAGATACAAAAGGCCCGAATCCTTGCAAACCCTGGCTGTTACCCCACCAGCGTGGCACTGGGGCTTGCGCCGGCTCTGCGGGAAGGGCTCATCGAGCCGCAGGGGATTGTGATCGATTCGAAATCCGGCGTGACAGGCTCCGGCCGTTCCCCCAGTGAGACGGCGCATTTTCCTAATTGCAATGAGGCGTTCTCCCCTTATAAGATTGCGGCGCACCGCCATACGCCGGAGATCGAGCAGACGCTCTCCAACGTGGCCGGTGAAAAGCTCCAGGTTGTGTTTGTGCCGCACCTGCTGCCGCTCAACCGGGGGATTATCTCTACGATGTATGCCCGCCTGAAGGAGGGCGTAACACAAGCGAAGCTGCGCGAGGCCTACCAAAATGCTTATCATGCTGAGCGGTTCGTCCGTGTGCTGGATGCGGGGAAAACCGCAAACCTGCGCAATGTGCGGTGCAGCAATTTTTGCGATATTTCTCTGCACCTTGATCCCAGGACGGGGACGCTGATCGTCGTTTCCGCGCTTGATAATATGGTCAAGGGCGCGGCTGGTCAGGCGGTGCAGAATATGAACCTGCTGTTTGGCCTGCCGGAGGATACGGGGCTTCATATGATTCCCACCTGTTTTTAAAATACGGCAGGCCGGAAGGCTGCCGTTCAGGAAAGGATGGAACCTGCCATGAAAAAAGACAATGGGCCGCAATTGTTTTGCTGGTGCTCTGCATGCTGTTTTTGCTGGGTGGCTGCGTGCCGCACCGAGTGGCTTCCGCAGATGCCGTCGGTTTCTTCACAGGCATCTGGCACGGCTGGATCGCGCCGGTTTCCCTGGTGCTCTCCCTGTTTGGCGATTATCAGATCTATGAGGCAAACAACACGGGTTTTTTCTACAACTTAGGCTTTTATATGGCGATTATCAGCGGGTTCGGCGGCCTTGCGCTGTTCCGCAGGAAGCATAAGGATTAACCTAGGCAGGAAGGATGGTTCTATCAATGGTAACATGCTCATTTATCCCCGGTGGGGTTGCCGCGGCAAAAGGCTTTACTGCGGCAGGCGTTCACTGTGGAATTCGAAAAAACAAATCGAAGCGCGATCTCGCGTTGATTTCAGCGGACTGCCTGTGCAATGCAGCCGCCGTTTACACGCAGAACTTGGTGTGCGGCGCGCCAGTCACCGTGACGAAGCAGAACTTGGCGGATGGCAAAGCGCGCGCCGTGGTGTGCAACAGCGGCATTGCAAACACCTGCAATGCAGATGGCGTTGAAAAAGCGCGGGGCATGTGTGAAATCACGGCCAAGGCGCTTGGGATCGCTCCAACGGACGTCATTGTAGCCTCCACGGGAGTGATTGGCCAACCGCTTGACCTCAGCCCGGTGGAGCAGGGGATGCCGCAGCTGATCGGGGAACTCTCCAAGGCGGGCTCCGACCATGCGGCACAGGCGATCATGACGACGGATACCCGTAAAAAAGAATTTGCACTTACCTTTATGCTCGGCGGTAAAGGATGCACCATCGGGGCAATCTCAAAAGGCTCCGGCATGATCCATCCCAATATGGCGACCATGCTCTGCTTTATTACGACGGACGTGGCGATCTCCACCCCGATGCTCCAAAAGGCGCTGTCGGCTGCGGTGGCGGACAGCTTCAATATGCTCAGCATTGACGGCGACACCTCAACCAATGACATGGCCTGCATTCTGGCCTCCGGCAAGGCGGAGAACCGGGAGATCGTTTCGGAGAATGAGGATTTTGCGCTGTTTACACAGATGCTTTCCACCCTCCTCATCCGCATTGCGCGGGAGATGGCGCGCGACGGCGAAGGCGCGACGAAGCTGGTGATATGCGAGGTCAGCGGCGCAAAGGACCAGGACACCGCCCGCACGGTGGCAAAAAGCGTGATCTGTTCTTCGCTTGTGAAAACGGCGATGTTCGGCGCGGACGCAAACTGGGGCCGTGTGCTGTGCGCGATGGGGTATGCGGGCGCGGAGATTGATGTGACGAAGGCGGATGTATCGTTCGCCTCCCCCGCAGGGCGTGTGGAGGTATGCCAGAACGGAGCGGGCATTCCCTTCAGCGAAGAGCGGGCGAAGCAAGTCCTCCTGGAGGAGGAAATCAAGATCGATGTGCGCCTGCACGACGGCGAGGCGCATGCGGAGGCTTTTGGATGCGACCTGACATACGATTATGTGAAAATCAACGGGGATTACCGCACCTAATAGGGCGGTAAAGGAGAAATAAGAGGACGGTTTTAAAAAGAGGGTGACGGCACATATGGAGATATCCAATTTTGAGCGCTCGCAGGTGTTGGTGCAGGCGCTTCCATATATCCAGAAATATTATCAGAAAACGATTGTCATCAAATATGGCGGCAATGCAATGATTAACGAGGGGCTCAAGGACGCTGTGATGACGGATATCGTCCTGCTCTCCCTTGTAGGAATCCATGTGGTGCTCGTTCATGGCGGCGGCCCGGAGATTAACGCTATGCTCGACCGGCTGGGCAAGGAAAGCCGCTTTGTGGGAGGGCTGCGCTATACGGATCGGGAAACCATGGACGTGGTGCAGATGGTGCTCGCGGGCAAGGTCAATAAGGATCTCGTGCAGCTGCTCGGCGCGCACGGCGGCAAGGCGTTGGGGTTATGCGGGCTGGACGGCGGTATGATCCGCGCGGTGAAGCATTCAGGCGAGGATCTCGGCTTCGTAGGCGAAATTGAGAGCGTTGACGTAACGCCGATCAACGATGCGTTAAAGACCGGCTATATCCCCGTCATCTCCACCATTGGCGGCGGATATGGGGAGGATGTTTATAATATTAACGCCGATACGGCAGCGGCACGCATCGCGGCCTGCCTGCATGCGGAAAAACTGCTGCTGATGACGGATGTGCGCGGCCTCCTGCGGGATAAGGAGGATGAGGGAACGCTCATTCCGGTCGTCAACGTCAGCGATGTGCCGGGGCTGAAGAACCAGGGCATCATTTCCGGCGGCATGATCCCCAAGATCGAGTGCTGTGTGGAAGCAGTGCGGCGCGGCGTGCACCGCACCCATATTGTGGACGGGCGCATCCCGCATTCCCTGCTCATCGAGCTGTTTTCCGATGAAGGGGTAGGAACGATGTTTATCTAAGAAAGGCGATCCTATGCGAAAGGGTGAACGGTTTTTTATGACATATGAAGAGACCAAACAAACGGCGGATCAATATTTGATGCCTACCTATGCGCATTTTAACGCCGCTTTGGTGGAGGGGAAGGGCGCGCAGCTCTTCGGCCCGGAAGGGGAAAGCTACCTGGACTTCACCGCCGGGATCGGTGTTAGTTCCCTGGGCTATGGCGATGCGGCTTGGGCGCAGGCGATTGCAGAGCAGGCGGCAAAGCTCGCACACACATCAAACCTGTATTACAACCCGGTGATTGCGCAGGCGGCGAAGCTGTTATGCGAAAAATCTGGTTTTGCGCGTGTGTTTTTTGCAAATTCCGGAGCGGAGGCGAATGAATGCGCGATGAAGCTCGCGCGCAAATATAGCTTTGATACCTATGGGGCGGGCCGCTCGACGATCGTCACGCTGAAAAATTCCTTCCACGGCCGCACGATGGAAACGCTCACCGCAACCGGGCAGGATGAACTGCATCAGTATTTTGATCCCTTTCCGCCGGGCTTCCGTTATGCTGCGGCAAATGATCTTGACGCGCTGAAGGCAGCGATCGACGAGACCGTCTGTGCCGTGATGATGGAGCCGGTGCAGGGCGAGGGAGGCGTGCAGCCGCTGGATGCGGATTTTGTGCACAAGGCTTCAGAGCTCTGCCGGGAAAAGGATATCCTCCTGATTTTCGACGAGGTGCAGACCGGCGTGGGCCGGACGGGCAAGCTCTATGCATGGGAGCATTTCGGTGTGCGGCCGGATATTCTGACGAGCGCCAAAGGCCTCGGCGGAGGATTGCCGGTGGGGGCTTGCCTGTGTGTGGAGAGGCTCGGCGCTGTGATGGGGCCAGGCACACATGGCAGCACCTTTGGCGGCAACCCAATCGTCTGCGCGGGGGTGTGCGAGGTGCTTTCCCGCATGGAGGAGCCGCTCTTTCAGCAGGTGCGCCAAAGGGGCGCGTTCCTGCGGGATACGCTTTCCAAATGTGATGAAATCGTAGAAATCCGAGGGATGGGCCTGATGCTTGGCCTGGTGCTTCAAACAAAGCAGGCCAAAGCGGTTGCTGCTTGTTGTGTGGAAAGGGGGCTGCTGGTGCTCACGGCGAAAACGCTCGTCCGCCTGCTGCCTCCCCTGACAATCTCGCAGGAGGAATTGGAACAGGGCATTGCCATTTTGAAGGAAGTACTCACGGAGAAATAATAAAATTGCCCGGAAAGGAATGATTTCATGAAACATTTGCTGAAAATGCTCGATCTGTCCACAGAGGAGATTTTGGAGCTTTTAAATCTTGCCGACCAGCTCAAATATGAGCGCAGCCACCACATAGCGCACCGCCATTTGGAGGGCAAAACGTTGGGCATGATCTTCCAGAAATCCTCGACCCGCACGCGTGTTTCCTTTGAAGCGGGCATGTTCCAGCTCGGCGGCAGCGCGCTGTTTTTAAGCGCACGCGATCTGCAAATCGGCCGTGGCGAGCCAGTGCAGGATACGGCGCGGGTGCTTTCCCGGTATCTCGATGGCATCATGATCCGCACCTTCGCGCAGGAGGAAGTGGAGGCGCTCGCCGAATATGGTTCGATCCCGATTATCAACGGCCTGACAGATTTTTGCCATCCCTGCCAGGTGCTTGCCGACCTGATGACTGTGCGGGAGCACAAAGGCCGTTTAGAAGGCCTCAAAATGTGCTATATTGGCGACGGCAACAACATGGCGAATTCTCTGATCGTCGGCGGTTTGAAAACTGGGATGAAGGTGAGCGTTGCCTGCCCGGAGGGCTATGACCCGGATCAGAAAGTGCTGGATTTTGCAGCGGAAAACGGCGGCTTTACGCTTGAGCGCGATCCGATGAAGGCGGCGGAAAATGCGGACGTGATCTTTACCGACGTGTGGGCCTCCATGGGCCAAGAGGGCGAGGCAGAGCAGCGCCGCGCCGCTTTTGCGGGGATTTATCAGGTGAATGAGAAGCTGTTGGGAGCTGCGAACGAAGGCTGCATGGTGCAGCACTGCCTGCCTGCCCACCGCGGTGAGGAGATCACGGCGGAGGTGCTGGAGGCCCATGCGGCGGAAATCTTCGATGAGGCGGAAAATCGGCTGCACGCGCAGAAGGCTGTTATGGTTGCCCTGCTGAAAGAATAGGGGCTGTGGCTGGTGTGATCCCAGTCAACACGGAATTGAATGTTTTATGGTGAAATTGCCCTTCATCCGCCTATGGGATGGAGGGCGTTTTCTCGCCCCCGAGAAAACGTCTCCTACCACAGGGCGAATGAAGAAGGCTATTTTATCAACCTTTCTTTTATTGACGATTATTCCATCAGTTTTAAACGGGCAAATTGGATGATGCATCTGTTGGTCAGCCGAAGCATCTCTTCAAGCATTCCTTTCCATTCTGCCCTGAAAAAGACGGACAAAAATTTAAGCTTTTGATAAAATTATAAGCGGAGGTGAGCAGGTGGATATTCTTCAACAGCTCAACGATGCGGCGGCATATATTGAAACCAATCTGTGTGGCCAGGTCGTTCTGAAGGAACTTGCGCAAATCGCATGCGTCACGCAGGATAGCTTTCTGCGTTTTTTTAGCTATATGACCGGAATGACACTGAATGGATATATACGCCGCAGGCGTTTGTCTCTCGCGGCATATGAGTTGCGCGAGTCAAACATCAAGGTGATTGATGCCGCGGTGAAATACGGCTATGATAGCGCCGATTCCTTCACAAAAGCGTTTGTGAAGCAGCACGGGCTCACTCCCACGCAGGCACGGGATTCGCGTCAGCCATTGAAGATATATCCGCCGGTTTCCTTTCACATAAGGATTAAGGGAGCGGAAGAAATGAATTTTAGAATGCTTGAACTGGAGCAAACCACACTTTATGGTGTTTCCAAACCGTTTGACGGGCAGGGCTACAAACCAGAGAAGAGCTGCGGCATATTATGTGGGCGGATGATTGTGACGATGTTCCAGGGCGGATTTGTGAAGGGCATTGGAATCAACCGTCTAACCATGCTTATGACGGTATCTGGTACGGCATTTGGAAAAATGGGAACTATATGATTGCGCGCCCAGAAACAAGCGTGCAAAAAAATACGCTCGAAAAGCAAATTATTCCGGCTGGGGCTTATGCAGCCTTTCAAACAGAACCCGGAGGGCTTGCCTGGGAGGAGTTCCCAAAGCTTGAGGAATTGATTTTTGACGCATGGCTGCCCAGCTCCGGCTACAGGCAAAGGGGGGATCTGGTCATTGAGGTGCTGCACCTCTGGACGGATCATGATCAGCGGAATAAAAATAGATATTACGAGGTCTGGATTCCAATCGAAAAGAAATAGCGCCGTACGAAGTTATCGTTCTATTGCTCACGGCGCCTAACTTGCGAAAAGCGCATCGGCATTTCCGGTGTGACATTTGTCTCTTTCCAAGCATATTTCCCGTGGAGAGGCGATGCTACGAGAGCCTATGGCATGCGCTTTGCCAAAAGTTTTTTGCCGGAACATCCTCTCCACGATAGGCGGAAACAAGGCAAAGCTTGTTGTAATCATACAAAACAGAGATAGTGCCGCTCACGAGAGCAATCGTGTTGCAGTTATTTTCTCTATTTGACAGGATTCATTCTTGACCCAAGCCGTGGAACCGCTATAATAGATAGCAAAGGATTGAAAAATGAAGGGTCGCTTCGGCACGTGGCGGGGTATTTGCTAAGCGGCTCCGGTGAAGGGATGAATCGTTATGGACTGTGAAAAGATGATGGGAAAAAGGGCGCGCGCCTTCTGCGCGGCGGTCCTTTTCTTTGCTGCGATGGCCATCGGATTCTCCGCTTGCGGGAATGGGGAGGAGCTTGAAGGCTCCACTGTGCCAAAGGGTTCTCAACAGGCGCAAACGCAACAGACGGTGAACCCGTTGACTGGATTGTCTGGCTTTCGGGAGGCGGCGGTAGGCCGGCGCCCAGTGGCGGTGATGATCAACAATGCGCCCGCAGCCCGCCCGCAGTGGGGGGCTGTGTGCGCCGGATATTGTGTTGGAGGGCCTGGCGGAGGGCGGCATCACTAGAATGATGTGGCTTTTTGCGGATGTGCAGAGCATCCCCAAAATTGGTTCGGTGCGTAGCGCACGGCACGATTTTCTAGAGATAGCGGAGGGACTCGATGCTGTTTTTGTGCATTGGGGTGGAAGTGTGTATGCCTATGATGCGCTCAAGCAGCGCAATGTAGACGATATTGATGGGATGACCTATTCAAATACCTATTTTTATCGGGATCGTACCCGAAATGTGGGCATGGAACATACTGGATGCACGGATGGAGAGCGGCTTGCGAAGGCATTCGAAAGGCTCAACCTTAGGAGCGAGGCCAATCAGGCGAACCGAGCTCCCTTTGTATTTGCGCAAGAGGGTAAGCCTAGAAGCCTTTCCGGCGGCACATGTGAAAGCGTGGCCTTCTCCTTCTCAAATGCTTATCAACATACGTTCCGGTATGATGCGGCCTCCGGGCATTATCAGAACTTCTTGAATGGCCAGCCAATGACGGAGGATGGCGGCAAACAGATGGAAGTGACCAATGTGCTTGTGCTCTATTGCCCGGTCAAAAGCATGGGGGATGCGGGCGGGTGCATTGATATGGATTTAACTGGAGGCAACGGAATTTATGCATCAAACGGCACGTACGAGCAGATCACTTGGAAAAAGGGGAACACGCCTGCCAGCCCGCTGAAGCTGTATGCTTCCGATGGGTCAGAGCTTCATCTAAATGCTGGCAAAAGCTACATCGGCCTTGTGCCATCCGATCGGGAGAATCAAACGGCTATTTCTGCCATTCAGGAATCATAAGGCAAGATTTGGTCACTATGCATGAAACTTATGTTGAAAAATTGTGAAAAATGGGCGGAGAAGTTTATACTTTCGTCATTGTTTTTTACAAAACCCGCAACATATCAGCGGTATGATATGGATGTACCTTGAAGGAAGCAAGAAGGAGGTGAGTCCATGTCAAAGAAAGCTTGCGTGTTGGTGTGCGTGACCAGCCAACCCGATTGTGAGCGGCTGATTCGGGCGGGTAAAAAGATCGCGGATGGCGAAGGAGTACCGTTGCAGGTTGTCAGCGTACAGCGGATGGAGGAGTGCTTCCAGCCAAACTCTGATACGCTTGAGCGTTTGCACCAGCAGGCAAAGGCAGTGAATGCGGAGATGACGATTTATTTTAACGACAGCCCCGCGATTACTGCCGCAGTACACGCTGTCAAGGAGGGCGCTGTCAATATCGTAATGGGATTCCGCGGGAAACAGCGCGCATTTTGTAGAAGATGTTCACTTGCTGGCACCGGAGGTGCCGATCAGCATGGTGGATGGTGATGATAAAATTTATCAGATGATTCCGGCCGCCGCACCCCAGGCGATACGGCGCTGAAAAGGGCGGCAACGGTGTAAATTTTTCATATAGTAACAATAGAGGGAAACGCAGCTTCACGCGTTTCCCTCTATTGTTGTATGGAAGATTCAGTTCCAAAGGGCATCTTCCGTTAGAATGCGGTGAAAAAGATCTTGTAGCACGTTGGTTAGCGTATCTTCCGCCCGTTCATTCATTTCCCGGTATTGTTCCGTGCAGAGTCGTCAGCATCATCCGATATTTTACGCAGGCATATAAAGGGAATTCCGCATTTGTGGCAAACAGAGGCGATCGCTGCGGTTTCCATATCAAAGGCGGTGATGCCAAAGCGCTCAATATAGTCCCTTTTGCGATCGACGTCCGTTAAAAAGAAATCTCCGGTGCCTAATTTTCCTTCTTGCAGGCCAGGGTGTGCAAGCGCTAGGCGCAGAAGCGTTTTATCCGCCTGATAAACCCATTCCTGCCCGGGCTTCTGGCCGGCCGGTATTCCGATAGCGCTGAGATCAAAATCGCATTCCACATAGGTTGCCCCGGCTACGAGGTCACCTCGCCGCAGCCCGGAGACCGCGCCGGAGAGGCCTGCGTTGCAGACCATCTGCGCGCCGTTATCTGCAATTAAAAAGGAAACGGCGCTCGCTGCGTTCACCTTCCCGATCCCGCACTGTACGGCGTGAATTTCCAGCTGACGATCACCTTCTTGAAGCTCCATCACAAGGCCGGCGTTTCCGCGTTTTTCCTCCGCCTGGAAGCCTTGCTGCTGCGCATAGGTCAAAAATGGGGCGTATTCCATCTCATCGGCAAAAGCAATGCCAAGGATCTTTTTTTTCACGTTAAAATCCATCCCTTCCTCTGAAAAAGGTTACGCTTCATTATAGGGGAGAACGAAAAAGAAATCAATTGCAGTGAGCAAATTAACGGAGATTTCTTTTTGGCCTATGATTTTGAGAAAGAAAGGGAAAAGAAGGCTGGTTTCGTTCCAATTTTCAAAAATGGGACAAAACACACCGGATGATGGGCGAGAAGAACAGTCGCTAACGCGGGGGGAGAGGCATAGACTGTAATCGGGGATAACAATAAGCGCCGATGCGTCCTCCGGTGGCGGTTGATCCGTCCACAGGGGAGCCGGGGACAGCCGATAGGCACATGGCGCATTTTAGATAGATGGCCCCGCCTTCTCCCAACGGGTTCGATTGGGGGAGGGAAAGAGAAAGAGCGCGCTGCTTTGGCATCACCTTTGCAGCGCGCTCTGATCTTTTGAAATAGCCGGGTTATTCCTCCATCTGCTTGCCGAGGAAGGAGGCGGCAACTTGCATGAGTTTGATCTCGGTTGAGGATGGGGCCGTAGCGCCATTTTCCGCCATCAGGAGCACGACGGCGCCGGACACATCGCCCGACCCAATGATCGGATAGGCAATCCCGGCCATGCGTTCCAGCCCTTCCACCGGACGAAGCGATTCGCCCGATCCGCTATAGACAAAATTCGAGCGTTTTTCCATGAGCGATTCCAAGTTAGCGGAAATCCGCCGGTCTACCGCTTCCCTCTTTGGAATTCCTGCGCAGGCGATGACATGATCCCTGTCGCAAATGAGAACGGGCAAATTGGTGCTGCGGGAAAGAACCTCCGCATACTGGCCGGTGAAGGAAGAAAGCTCCCCGATGGGGGAATACTTTTTAAAGATCACCTCACCGTCCGCATCCGTATATATTTCAAGCGGATCACCCTCACGAATCCGCATGGTGCGGCGAATTTCTTTTGGAATGACCACGCGTCCCAAGTCGTCGATCCTTCTTACAATTCCAGTGGCTTTCATAGTATAGATAACTCCTCCATTATAATTTTCCCTGACTGCCGCCGTGCAGCCCGGCAGATAACATTTGGAACAGGGCGGGAAACAACACCCGCCGCCGTCTGAGGCAAAAATAGTATCTGCGCCGTGGAAATTTTTATACCCATATGCAATGAAAAATCCGGAATGGAATATTTTCCTTCTCATGGAAGAGGCTAGAAAATACGCCGCAAAAAATTGTAGAGATACAATCTTTGCGGCTCGTTTCAATCATTTTCTGAAAAAAATTGAAAAGTCACATTATTTCACGGGCTTATCCGGTGGTAGGGTGGTATCGCCCCCGCCATTAGGGCCAGGCTCCGGCGATTTTGGAGGGGAGGTCGCCGCATCGCCCCTGTTCCAAAGATGGATCAGGTTTTGATCGTTGAGCAGTTTGAGCATAATCAGCGTTAACGGAACTAAAAACAGGCCAATAAAACCGAACAGTTGCAGCCCAATATACATGCCTACGATCGTCACGACCGGGGGAAGACCGAGTTGACCGGCCACGAGCTTCGGCTCGATGATTTGCCGGATGACAGAGATCGCCACATAGATCACAATAAGGCCGATGCCAAACCCCACCCGGCCCGTGCAGAGGGAATAAACAGCCCATGGGATTAAGACGGTGCCTGTTCCCAACACAGGGAGAATATCTACAATCGCTGTCAGAAGGGCGATAGCAAGGATATAGCTGCTCTCATATAAACCCGCCAGCTTTAAAATACCCAGGCCAATGGTCATTTCGACAAAAGTGATCAGGATAATGAGCAAATAGGCCCGGAGCATTTTAAACATGGAAGAGAAAAGAAGCTGTTTAGAGGCACTGAGCGCCTCTCTGCGCTCCCTAGGCAGCTGGCGTTTTACAAAGTTAACGAGGCGGTCATAATCCGCCGTCATAAAGCAGCAGGCGATAATCGAAATCAAAGTGGCAAGAAAAATAGAGGGGATTTGCTTTGCCGTATTCCATACGCCGGAAAGCGGAGAGGAGAGGATAGAGAGGTCGATATTCAATCTGCCATTTGCGGCGCCGGTTTCCAAGTCGTGAAAAAGCTCACGGATGCTGTTGGCCGCCATGGTTTCAATGCTGTCCGGCAGGAAGTGAATATTTTCTAAAATCCAGGCCTCTGTCTGTTTGAGAAAAACGGGTAGATTATCAAGCTTTGCCGTAATCAAGGAAATAAAGCCCCGTAGTTCCTCCACAATCCGAACGCCGATCAGTGCAAGCACCGCCATGATCGCCGTGAGCGCAAGCAAAACGGCAAGTCCGGAAACAAGCCCCTTTTTCAGCGGGGTTTTTTTGGTGATCCAGTTGACGGGGCGCTGTAAGGCCATTGCAATAAAAAAGGCCAAAATGAAGGGGAAGCACGTCCAGAAGGCAAACCGCATGAAAAAGTAAAAGAGGCCCAATATGATCGCAAAATAGACGGTGTTGATGATAAAACGCCTGCGTTTTTCAATTTTCGTCATGACACCACATCCTTGATGGCCGCGGCCCAGGGGGCAACGGCAGTTTTAGGGGCACAAGAGGCGCAAACCGGCAAAGCATCGCCCCTTTTTGCTGAAAAAACAGGTTATTTGTATTCTATAACAGCTGGGGTATGAATACAATTAAAAATATGTTACAAAATTCTCTCATTTTTCTCTGCTCCAGCTTACGGTTCTGACGTATGTAGAGCAGAAAAGAAAAAAGTTGAAATTCTCCCTTTATTATGCCGCCGCTTTATGATAAAATATTCTGAGATTCTCTAGTTTACTGAATTTTCCCGCGGAATGTTAAAGGAGTTGTCACACATGTATGTAGCGGTAATGGGGTATGGCGTGGTCGGCTCGGGCGTAGTGGAGCTGTTTGGCAAGAACCATGGCAGCATTGTGCGCAGAAGCACCCAACCGAGATGGAGATCAGGTACATCCTTGACCTGCGCGACTTTCCGGGCGACCCAAATGAAGAAAAATTCACCAAGGATTTTCAAAAGATTCTACAGGATGAGGAAGTTAAGATCGTTGTTGAAACGATGGGCGGCCTGCATCCGGCGTATGAATATGTGCTCGCCTGCCTCAAGGCGGGGAAGAGCGTGGTCACCTCCAATAAGGAGCTTGTAGCGGCGAAAGGGTACGAACTGCTTCAGGCCGCTGAAGAAAACAACGTCAATTTCCTCTTTGAGGCAAGCGTTGGCGGAGGAATCCCGATTATCCGGCCGATCAGCCAGTGCCTGGCAGCCAATGAAATTGACGAGATTGCCGGGATCCTCAACGGCACGACGAATTTCATCCTGACCCGCATGATTGAGGATCAAATGAGCTTTGAAGACGCACTTCGCCTGGCGCAGGAAAACGGATATGCGGAAAAAGACCCGACGGCCGACATCGAAGGCATTGACGCCTGCCGCAAGATTTGCATTCTGGCATCTCTGGCATTTGGTAAGCATGTGTATCCGGATGGCGTTTATACGGAGGCATTACCAAAATCCATTTGCGGGATGTGGAATATATTCGCGCTTGGGGCGGCGTGATCAAGCTGCTCGGCCGGGCAAAGAGGCTCCAGAACGGGCGCATTAGCGCAATGGTCAGCCCAGCGGTTGTGGATCGGCATAGCCAGCTTGCCGGAGTGGACGATGTATTCAATGCGATCCTTGTGCGTGGGGATGCGATTGGCGACGTGGTGTTTTATGGCCGCGGAGCAGGTAAAATGCCAACAGCAAGCGCGGTTGTGGCCGATGTGATCGACTGTGCAAAGCATCTCAACCGCAAAAAGCTTTTCGGCTGGGGCAGCAGCGAAGAGGGCTATGTGGCCGATTATCGCGATATGCGCACGGCGCTTTATATCCGTGCGCAGGCAAGCAAGCCGGACCAGGCATTGGAAGCTGCCCGGAAAGCGTTTGGCGAGATCACGGCGCTACACTGCGAGGATGCGCCGGCAGATGAAATTGCATTTATCACACCGCAGGATACGGAGCGGGAATTGCAGGCGAAGCTTGCCGGGATCAACGGGCTTACGCTGCAATCCGTGATCCGGATGACGGATTATTGATTATAGGAGGGTATTGCAATGGCACTCATTGTACAAAAATTTGGCGGCAGCTCTGTTGCGAATGCCGATAAGGTTCGCAACGTTGCGCAGATCGTCACGCAGACCTACAGCGAGGGAAACGATGTAGTGGTCGTTGTATCCGCACAGGGCGATACAACAGACGACCTGATCGAAAAGGCGGCTGAAATTAATCCGAAGGGCTCCAAGCGCGAGATGGATGTGCTCCTCACTGCCGGCGAGCAGATGTCCGCCTCCCTGCTGGCGATGGCGATTGAAAAGCTTGGGTTCCCTGTCATTTCGTTGCTGGGCTGGCAGGCAGGTTTCCAAACGAGCTCTGCCTATGGCAACGCCCGCATTAATCCATCAAAACCGATCGCCTTCGCGCAGAGATTGGGCGCAAAAATATTGTTGTGGTTGCGGGCTTCCAAGGCCTCAATAAATATGACGATGTGACAACCTTTGGCCGCGGCGGTTCGGATACGACCGCCGTTGCGCTTGCCGCTTCCCTGCATGCGGAGCGCTGCCAGATTTTTACGGACGTTGAGGGCGTATACACCGCCGACCCGCGTAAGATTGAGGGCGCGAAGAAGCTTAAGGAGATCACCTATGACGAGATGCTGGAACTTGCCACGCTCGGCGCGCAGGTGCTCAATAACCGGTCTGTAGAAATGGCGAAAAAATATAATGTTGAGGTAGAGGTGCTCTCCAGTCTCAAGAGGGTGCCGGGCACAATTGTGAAGGAGGTTGCCAAAATGGAAAAGATGCTGGTCAGAGGGGTTACGAAGGACACAAATGTGACGCGTGTCTCCATCATCGGCGTGCCGGATGTGCCGGGCATCGCGTTTAAAATTTTCAGCAAACTTGCAGCAAAGGGTATCAATGTGGATATTATTCTGCAATCCGTCGGCCGTGATGGCACAAAGGATATTTCTTTTACCGTCAGCCGGGACAATGGCGAAACGGTTGCCGAGATTCTCTCCACTTCTTTTGAGGAGTTGGCAGGCAAGGAGATCGTAACGGATAATCAGGTGGCAAAGATCAGCGTTGTCGGCGCGGGCATGGAAACACACCCCGGTACGGCAGCGAAGATGTTTGAAGCGCTGTATGAAATTGATGTTAACATCCAAATGATCGCGACAAGCGAGATCAAGATCTCCGTTCTGATCGATGAAAAGGATGCCGACCGTGCGGTGGCAGCGGTGCATAAGGCGTTTATCCCGGTGGAATGAGCTTTTAGAATTCGTTAACAAAAAAACGTCCGTGCGCTTTTTTGCGCCGGCGTTTTTTTTGAGTTTTTTGGTTAATAATACGGAATACAGATGGTTAGAAAGACAAAGAAAATGGAGGGATTCCGATGGATCAAATTCCAACGCCCGTATGGGAAGATCAAAAGCTCAATCAGTATTTCAAAACGCTACCTGTTTTCGTGCAGGAAACGATTGCGCAGACAGGACATCCAAATTACGGATGAGGCGCAGCTGCGCGCCGTCGCGGAAAAAAATTTTAAAAGGGCAGCAGCAGTAAAATGAGCCTTTTCTATAGGGTATGGAAAAACAAAAAACGACCGGAGCGGCATTTTTCGCCCCGGTCGCTTGGTAAAGGATCGAATTACATGCTTTCTGGGACCATAATCTTAAGCATTTCTAAAATATTGCGGATCGTATCCCGCACACAGATGCAAAGATAAATTCGCGCCTGCATGAGCGCCTCATCCTCTACGCGGACGCGGCAAGCGTTATAAAATTTGTGAAAAAGCGTGGCCAGCTCGATTACATAACGGGTGATCCGCGCGGGATCATAATTCTTGGCGGAGAGGACGATCTCATCCGTCAGAGCGGCCAGATGGCGGATCAGCGCCCGTTCCTCCGGGGTAGCTAGCAGGCAAAGCTCCTGCCCCGTGCACTCCCGCGGGGCAACGCCCTCTGAAGCGAGCTTTTTCAAGATGCTGCAAATGCGCGCGTGCGCATATTGGCAGTAATACACGGGGTTTTGCGCGCTTTGCTCAACGGCTAGATCAAGATCAAATTCCATTTGGGAGCCGGGCTCGCGCAAGTTAAAAAGGAAGCGTGCTGCATCGACCGGGATGTCGTCCAGCAGATCAGTCAGAGTAATCGCCTTCCCTGTACGCTTGGACATCCGCACCACCTCGCCGCCGCTGACAAGCCGCACAAGCTGCATCAGGATAACGTCCAGCCGGTTGGGGTCGATCCCAATCGCCTCCAGCGCGCCCTTCATGCGGGCGACGTGGCCGTGGTGATCCGCGCCCCAGATATCGATGGCCTGATCGTAGCCACGCTTTACCAGTTTGTTGCGATGGTAGGCGACGTCGGCGGCGAAATAGGTCGGGTTGCCGTTGGCACGCACGAGCACCTCATCCTTTTCGGCACCGCGTTCGGTTGCTTTATACCAAAGCGCGCCGTCTTTTTCATAGGTGAGACCGGCCTGGCGAAACAGCTCAATGGTTTCTGCCAATTCTCCATCCTGATGGACGGTGCTCTCATAGAACCAATTGTCATACTGAATGCGGTATTTGGCGAGCGTTTCCTGCATGCCGGCAATATTCTTCGGCAGAGCGAAATCAACCAGCGCCTGCCGGCGTTCGGCCTCGTCCGCATTTACATACCGGTCTCCGAAAACCGCGGCGAACTCCTCTGCGCGCACGCGGATATCATCGCCGTGGTAACTATCCTCCGGCAATTCGATCGCATCTTCTCCCAGAAAATGCTGAAGATAACGCACCTCCAGCGAGAGAGCAAATTTTTCGATCTGGTTGCCCGCGTCGTTGACGTAGAATTCCCGGCAGACGTCAAATCCCGCATAATCGAGCGCTGCGGCTAGGCAATCTCCCAATGCGCCGCCGCGGGCATTGCCCATATGCATTGGGCCGGTTGGGTTAGCGGATACAAATTCTACCATCACACGCTTGCCCCTGCCAAAATCGGAACGGCCATACCCCTTGCCGCAGGCGCGGATATCCTTTAAGATGGCGGCATAGTAGCTATCCGCCAGGAAAAAGTTTAGAAACCCGGGGCCAGCCGCCTCACAACGGCTGAAAAAAGTATCCGCAAGATCCATGCGGGCTAAAACTTCCTCCGCAATTTTGCGTGGGGCCATGTGGAAAGCCTTTGCACATGCCATTGCGGCGTTGGTCGCATAGTCGCCATTGGCCCGGTCCGCGGGGACCTCCACAGTGAATGCCGGAATGGGCTCCGGCGGCAGGGCTCCGTCCGCCACTGCCTTTCCCATTGCATCGAGCACCGCCTGGCGCAGTGCCTGTTTCGTTTCCTTTACGAGTTTTGACATCCTGTATTTGCCTCCTTCACCGTGATTACAAGCTCGTTGCGCGCGGCGAGGCCGGCGTTGAAATCGAGCGTATAATGGAATTCCAGTTTCCCTCCATGCTCATCCATCAACGAATCCACCTTTTGAGTAAATACGCCGATCATCAGTTCACCGTAGGGCGTGGCGTAGTGGCAGTTATGCCGCCGGCCGAGCTCCATAATCAATTCCGATTGGTAGCTCCCCGTCCTCGTCATGGTAACGCGGCGGCCGTTTTCCACATGCAGGGTGGTAACGCAGCCCTCCAATTCGCCGTCTTGATCCGTATAGATCAGTGAATAATCCTCCGGTGTGCCGCAGAGGGAGCCCACGGTGGTCATGGACATGCTTTGGACGTCGCCGTCCGTTTCGTGCTGGTCGGCAATTTCTATGATAACGTCTTTTTCCAAAATGGTAAACATCCTTTCGCAAAAGTAGGGATGCGGCGTGTCAACCCTTCGGCTCCCATTTTTTAAAGCGAGCTGGATCAGCCGGTCTAGCAGCTCGCCATAGGGCAGGCCGGTGTGTTCCCAAAGCTTGGGATACATGCTGATGGGCGTAAAGCCAGGGATGGTGTTCGGCTCGTTGAGAAGCACCGCGCCATCTGATTTGCGCACAAAGAAATCCACGCGTGCAAGCCCGGAGCAGCCATTTCCGTGAAAACGCGGCAGGCGGCGGCGCGCACCGCCTCGAGCGTATCCGCCGGCAGACGGGCGGGGATGTGCAGCTCGCTGTCGGCCGCGATATATTTTGCTTCGTAATCGTAAAAATCATTGCAGGGGACAACCTCGCCTACGGTGGAGGCTTTCGGCTTCTCGTTGCCGAGCACAGCGCATTCTACCTCCATGCCATCGATCCCCTCCTCCAAAACGAGCTTATCATCATGCAGGAAGGCCTTTTCGATTGCATCGGCCAGCTCCGTCTCATTGCGAGCTTTTCCTACGCCGACAGAGGAGCCCGCGTTGGCGGGCTTGACAAAGATGGGGAAGCCGAGCCGACCAATTGCCTTTTGGCGCAGGGCGGCGGCATCTTTTTGATAGCCATCGCGGGTCAAGGGGAGCCACTTTGCCTGCGCAATGCCCGCCACATCTGTCATGGCGTTTGTAATCGCCTTATCCATCGTGATAGCGGAGGCGGTGCAGCCGCAGCCGACGAAGGGGAGCTGCGCAAGCTGCAAAAGGCCTTGCATGGTGCCGTCCTCCCCGTTTTTGCCGTGCAGGACGGGGAACACCACATCCACATGCTCCACGCGCGCCGCGCCGTTTTCAAAAATGAGCAGGCCGTGATGAGAGGCGTCCGGCGAGAGCACAGCGGGCGTCCGCTTGCCGCATTCGAGCCAGTTATCCTCCGGTAAGGCTTCCGGATCGCCCTCATAGAGCAGCCATTCGCCCTGCTTTGTGATGCCGAGGGTGAGCACCTCATAGCGGTCCCGCGGAATATTCTGGATGACGCTGCGCGCCGAAACGAGGGATACCTCATGCTCGCTCGATACGCCGCCGAAAAGAACCAAAACCTTTTTCATGAAATAAGACCATCCTTTCTCTGCCGGGCAGTCGAGCCTGCCTGTGCCAAGGGAGGGGCTGCCTTCCTAAAACCTTTATATGATAGCATAATTCAGAGATATGCGCAATTGGAGAAAGTGCCGGAAAGCGCGTTGGTTTTGTTGATAAAAAAGGCCGCGGCTTGTGGAAGCCGCGACCGGAAAAATAGTTTCAATCACTGCATAAAGATAAAATTTTTATCCCCCGATTATAAAGCACAAAATCCAAAAATCGACACCAAGCATGAGGCCAGCCAGTAGAGAAAAGACTACCCAGGACCCAGAATAGTCCCTAATTGCACGCACGGCACAGAAGATAAATAGGAACATCAAAGCAGAGGCAATAAAGGGCACGACATAAAGCATAGTTTTCTCCCTCCCTTTTATGGGTCAAAGTAATAAAAATTACGGACTAGAGTGTTGGATGCGTCAAATGAAGGATCGGCCCATACACTCAAACTTAAATCGGCTCCTAAATTTAAATTGCCATATATCGACACCTTTTTGTGATAATATCTTCCTTTAAAAGTAGCGGGCAGGTTAGCCTTATCCGGATTGGCAGCCACTACGATCACGGAAAAAAGGCCGCAGTGTACGGTTGTAATATATCTTTTTCCACCATGAGAATAAGCGGATTTGATATCAAAATCCTTCTTAAGCCCTCTATCTGTATCGATATCCTCGGAATAAGCATCATCGCCTTCTGAACCCTCCAACACCCATAGATCATCGGAGGGGGTGTTGATGGGGCTCCCGGCTACCCTTCCCTTTGCCATATAAAGAAAGGCCACTTCATCTGTGCCCGTCAGCGGATGTAAGCCGGAAGACCATGCGATGGCCACCGTATCAGTAAGCGTCCAAAAGGGTTCATATTCCCACGCCCACATATAAACAAGCTGACGTTTGATATGTGTGGGAGAATAGGCGGGAGAATTGCTGGTAGCATCCACATACCGTTCCGAGTTTAATGCATGCGTAAAATTCTGTAAATCCCCAGTCGCTTTTACAGCGGCCGCTGCCGTCAATTTTACCGTAGGCAGACGGTCCATTTCTTTGAGCAGCAAAGCCGGTTGTAAGGTGTTTTGAATTTCGTTGGCCTGTGCGACCACGTCAAAAAATGTAAGCGGCTCATTGCGCGCGGTGGCGCGATCCTGTATCACTTTTTGCAATGCTTCATCATTTCGCAAAAGCGCCTGAAAGTCGGCGAGGGATTCCTGATCCATTGAGATCGCGCCGGTTTCATCCTGCGTGTAAAAAACCTGGTATTCATCCGTTAGGATGCCGTAGCATTCTGGCGGGAGGGTTTCTGCTGAAAGATCAGGGATGGGAAAATCTGAGAGATTACCTGCAAGTGCGGACATAGATCCGAACAAAAGAAGTAACGAAAGAGAGGCTGAGAGAACACGTCCGATTGTTTTTACCATCATTTTACCTTCCTTTCTTTTCAGGATAGTTTTATCATACCAGCAACGCGCAATATTGTCAATACTGAACATAAAACAGAAAATAGATGAAAAAATTACATATAAATTGGGAGCCTATAAATGCACATTAGATATCATTTGACTTTCCGCCTTCGATTCGTTATACTTAATGCAAATGACTTGCAATAAGGAGCGCCCTATGAACAACAGCAAAAAACATCTCGCGCTGCTTTCTGTTTTGCTCTGCCTTCTTTTGATCGCCTTTTCGGGCTGCACACCGGTGGAGCACTTGCAGAGCGATTATCAGATCGTCACCTCTTTCTACCCGATGTATCTCTTCACACGCAATTTAACAGAAGGGATCAGCGGGGTAACCGTGGTCAACATGACGGCACAGAACGCAGGCTGCCTGCATGATTATCAACTGCTCTCCAAGGATATGAAAGCGCTCGGCGCGGCGGATGCGTTTGTTATTAACGGAGCAGGGATGGAGGGATTCCTCGAGAAAGTGATTGAGCAATTACCCTCCCTGCCCGTGATCACGGCGAGTGAAGGGATTGAAATCCTCTGTGAAAACGCGGAGCACGAGCATGAAGAGGAGCAGGCGCATGGTCATGCGGGGCACGAGCATGAGGAGAACGCGCACGTTTGGCTCTCCGTGCCGAATGCGATCGCAGAGGTCAATAACATCGCAGCAGGGTTGAAAAAGCTTTTGCCAGGTAATGAAGCGCAGATTGAGCGAAACCGGAGCGCTTATGAAAAACGCTTGCTTTCGCTTGATGCAGAGCTGGCACAAATGCTCGCCCCCATCCGGGGCGCCGAGATCATCTCCTTCCACGAGGCGTACGATTATTTTGCGCAGCGGTATGGCCTCGTCATCGCTGGGGCGATTGAAACGCACGATGGCGGGGAGCCGGGCACAAAGGAGCTGATCGAAACCGTGGAACGGATCCGCTCGCACGGCATCCGGGCCATTTTTATCGAGCCGAATTATCAGGGTAGCTCGGCGGGAATCCTCAGCCGGGAAACGGGGGCAAAGCTCTGCACGCTAAACCCTGTGACTCAAGGGGAGGACAGCTTGACCGCTTATGAGGGCATCATGCGGCAAAATGCGAAAACGATCGTGGAGGCGGTAAAAAATGGCGATTGAAAACGGCTGCGGGCTTTGCAGCGTGCAAATACAAAAGATCGGCGTGCAGAAGGGGCGCGACATCCTGCTGGAGGACGTCTCTTTTGAAATGCACTGTGGGGAGCTGACAGCTCTCATCGGCGTAAACGGCGCGGGCAAAACAACCTTGCTGCGGGCTATTTTGGGCGAGATACGGCATACCGGCACGGTCCGTTACCATTCCCACGATGGGAAGGATCTCTCGGAGATCACGGTTGGCTATGTGCCTCAATATCTGGATTTTGACCGAAGCGCACCGGTGAACGTGATGGATTTTCTGCTGGCCGGGCGCACACAGGCCCCGGTGTGGATTACCCGGCCGCGCGCGCTGAAGCAGGCAATCCGGAGGAGCCTTGCGGATGCGGGCTGCGAGGGGTTGGAGAACCGGATGCTTGGGGCCCTTTCCGGCGGCGAGTTGCAGCGCGTGATGCTCGCGCAGGCGCTTTATCCCACGCCTGAGCTGTTGATTCTTGACGAGCCGGTATCTGGTGTGGACACCGTGGGATCAGAGCAGTTTTATGAGAAGATTTCACAGCTCCGGCACGATTACCACATGGCGATCCTGATGGTTTCGCATGATCTGGAGCTGGTTCATCTGCATGCGGACAGGGCTGTTTTGCTCAATAAAAAGATTCTCTGCGCCGGTGAGGTTGACGAGGTTTACAATTCCAAAGCCTTCCGTGGAGCGTTTGGCATAGGGGGGGCGGCGAAATGACTGTAATCTATCAAATCCTCGAAACTGTGCTGCCCTTTTCATGGCTTGATTACAATTTTATGAAAAATGCCTTTGTGGCCATCCTGCTCATCACGCCGCTGCTCGGCGTGCTCGGCACGATGGCGGTCAATAACAAAATGGCCTTTTTTCCGATGCGCTGGGCCATTCCGCGCTGACCGGCGTAGCGCTTGGCGTGCTGCTGGGCATTCAAAACGATCTCATTAGTATGATTGCATTTGGGGTGCTGCTCGCGCTGGTGATCACGCGTGTAAAATCGGCAAAAACAGCCTCAGCCGATACGGTGATCAGTGTGTTTTCGTCTACCGCCATTGCGTTGGGGCTCGTGATCCTATCGGCGGGGGGCGGATTTTCCAAATATTCGCAATACCTGATCGGCGATATCCTGAGCATTACGCCGCGGGAAATTTTGCTTCTGGCAATTACGCTGGTAATTGTTATTCTAATCTGGGGGATCATTTATAACCGCCTGCTTCTGTTAAGCATCAACACGGATCTTGCCGCAAGCCGGGGCGTGAAAACGGCGGTGGTAGAAAATATTTTTGTGGTGCTCGTTGCAGTGGTCGTGATGCTCTCGATTAAATGGGTGGGCGTGCTGCTGATCAACTCCCTGCTCATTCTGCCTGCGGCGGCTGCCCGCAACCTTGCGCGCAGCTCTCGGCAGTATTTGGCTTTTTCCGTGCTGATCGCAATGGTGTGCGGGGTGGGCGGTTTGATCGCCTCGTTTTATTTCAATACGTCGGCCGGCGCAACGATCGTGCTGCTGTGCGCGGCGGTGTTTTTGCAACCTATGCGGCGCGCCGCAGAAAATAATAATAAGGCTGCCACAAATTACCATGTAATTTGCAGCAGCCCTTTTTCAGCTTTGGCCTCTACATCATAATATAGAGCAGGGCCAGCAATAGCAGCTCATCAGCGCCCTCTCCATTCAACAAAAGCATCAGCGCGAGCAGTAGGGATTGATCGGAGCTACCCTCCGCCAGGCCCAGCGGCAAAGGGCGCTTTCCCGGCACAGCGCCTTGGGAGGCGTGCGGCTCCTCCTCCTGCACAGGCAGAGGCGTTTCCCTTTTCTCCTGGATATAATCTACTGGCAGGGAAATATGCTTTGGGGAACGCGGCTTACCCGCGGGCGGTTGTGAATGCTGCGGCTTATTGTCTAGAAAAGCAAGACGATCCGCGTCAACTTCCGTTTTTTCCGCTGTGGGCGCGAGCCCTGTTGGCAGGTGCTGCGGCTCCCGATGGGCGCTGTGCTCTGCGGCTTTTGCCTGCGGGGGCTTCCTCGCG
>ENA-OQED01000006-OQED01000006.1-human-gut-metagenome-genome-assembly--contig:-NODE-6-length-88235-cov-5.906217_pt1 | contig 88235 bp, 73 predicted proteins | sample MGYA00242790_ERZ504625 | MGnify/ENA primary metagenome ERZ504625 (study PRJEB26092, sample SAMD00036345) | human gut metagenome | host: Homo sapiens | study: EMG produced TPA metagenomics assembly of the...
CCGTGCTGGGGCCGCGCGACGCCGCCCCCGTCAAGGCCGATCCGGCCATCGCCGGCAAGAACGTCGAAGGCGGCTGCCTGCTCGCCCCCGGCGGCGGCGACAACGCCATGGCATCGCTGGGACTGGGCATGGCCGTCGGCGACGTGTCCATTTCCCTGGGCACCTCCGGCGTGGCCGCAGCCATCTCCGAGAACCCAACCTACGACCTGACCGGCGCCGTATCCGGCTTCGCCGACTGCACCGGGCACTACCTGCCGCTGGCCTGCACCATCAACGGTTCGCGCATCCTCGACGCCGGCCGCGCCGCCCTCGGCGTGGATTACGACGAACTGGCCAAGCTGGCCTTCGCCTCGAAGCCGGGAGCCGGCGGCATCACCCTGGTGCCGTATTTCGACGGCGAACGCACGCCGAACCGCCCGAATGCCACCGCCACCTTCTCCGGCATGACTCTGGCCAACACCACACGCGAGAACCTGGCCCGCGCCTTCGTCGAAGGACTGCTGTGCTCCCAGCGCGACTGCCTGGAGCTCATCCGATCCCTGGGCGCAAGCATCACGCGCATTCTGCTCATCGGCGGCGGCGCGAAGTCCGAAGCTATCCGCACGCTGGCACCAAGCATTCTGGGCATGGACGTGACCCGACCCGCCACCGACGAATACGTGGCCATCGGCGCGGCCCGCCAGGCCGCCTGGGTGCTGTCCGGCGAAACCGAGCCTCCGGCATGGCAACTCACCATCGACGGCGTGGAGACCGGCGAACCGACCGAAGCCGTATACGAAGCCTACGCCAAGGCCCGCGCTGATCCATCACCGCAGGAATTCAGGCATAGGGCCGGGAAGCTTCCCAACAATGGGGCTTCCCGGCCCTATGCTGATTCATGAACCATACTCATAGAAACGACAATATGAACGACAGCTTCCGTATAAGGCTTTACGCGCTCACCTGCATCGCATGGCTGGAGAAATCGATTTGCCGTCAACACACCCTATGAAACGTTTGCAAAACTACAGCAAACCTTCCACATCGGCGAAGGCAGGGTCATGTTCGGGAATCTCACGAATCACATGCGCTGGATTGCCCACGGCTATGACGTTCTCCGGAATGTCACGTGTCACCACGGACCCGGCGCCGATGATGGAATTCGACCCGATGGTCACCCCCGGCGTGACCGTCACATTGGCGCCGAACCACACGTTATCACCGATGGTCACGGCACTGGCATGCTCCCAGCCCGCCAGGCGGGTGGCAGCGTCCTTGGCATGGTTGGGTGTGGCGATGGTGCAGCGCGGACCGATCAGACAATCCTCACCGAGCGTCACATATCCGCCGCCGCACACCATGAAATCCTTGTTGAGGAACGTGCCGCGGCCAATGGTCAATCCGATGCCGTAGTCGACATTGAACGGCGGCGTGAACTGCACGCCCTCCCCCGCGTCCGGGACCAGCTCGTGAAACAAACGGTACGCCTCGTCCGGATCATCGAAGAAGATGCGGTTGATCTTCGCGCAGGCGCGCATGGCCTCGCCTGTGAATTTCGGCAGCGACTTCGATTTGCGATATTGCGTCGGCTTGCCGGCGAACAGTTTGGTCAGATCCTCGTCGGACGCGATCAGCGCTTCCGTCTCCTGCGTCATATCCGTCTCCTTCATCACATTCCACCGCACTATAGTGAACGCTCACACCATACTATATTCACTTACTTGACCATGACGCATGAAACGTTACCCGGCGTATCGTGGCATCCACCGAACAGCATATATCGTTGGCCATCAGGTCCGCATGCCGTCCACTCAGGCAATCCGGAACCGTTCGGATCACCTGTCGCCGCGAAATTCACCCAATATCGATTCATCGCATGGGACAAATCGTAATGCCAGCCTCGAAACGGCCGCCAGCTCGCAGGGAGCGTTCCGAACGAAAACCATAAATCGGACGAATGAAACGCACCGGCATCATCCCCCGGCATATCCACATCGAATCGATACCTGTATGGTTCCGAGCCGCCGCCTGACACCCATGCATCGATCATATCCAGATTGCCGCACTCACCCTCCGGATACGGAGTGCCATCAGGGCCCGGAACCATGAACTCGCCGGTCGTGTTCCCCACCAACAAATCACACGGAACGCGATGTCCCGCAATAAGCGCATCACGGTATTGCTCGACAAGGAATGTCCCATCGACGCAGGGAATCCAATTAGTCATCGGAGCCCATACGACATCATCACCCTGCCCAGACCAATCGCAAGCAGGAAAAGTCACCGCCGCCTCCAGCAGATCAGTCGCAGGAACAGAACGCGCCTCAGCAATCGATTCAACTTCCAGATACTTCAAAAAACGCGCTCCATTTCGCTGCGCATCCTCAAGAGACCACAGATGGCGATTGAACAGACCAGTTCCACCTCCAGACTGCATGATGACGCGTTGGAACAGACCATCGTTCATCGGCGAGACACTTTGCGCCAACGCGCTTGCGGCCCCTGCGGACTGGCCGAACACGGTAATGTTCGCAGGATCGCCACCAAACAAGGCAATATTGTCCTTTACCCACTGAATGCCCATCCGCTGGTCAAGAAATCCGAAATTCGCACAAGGCCGTCCATCAACCGCTTCCTTTTCCAACATGGCATGCGCGAAAAAACCAAACACATTCAACCGATAAGCAATGGAGACCACCACCACGCCCTGACGGGCCAGCTGCTCTCCATTGAACTCCTTCTCACAGGTAGATCCAGTCTGAAACGCTCCACCGTAAAGCCATACCATCACAGGCAGCCCATGACCATCGCAACGGGAATCCGTACGAATCTCGGAACCACTGCCGCATCCACGCAAGGCCGGCGTCCAGATATTCAGATACAGACAATCCTCAGCCATCGGAGTGTCAGCGTCAATCTGCCATTCCCTGCCGTAGAACTCATCCGAGCCGGGCAGCGGCTGCATCGGCATCGGCGCGAAATCACCGGCTTCGAGCACGCCATCCCACGCTTCAGCAGGTTGTGGCTCACGCCAGCGTAACTCATCAACAGGCGGCTTGGCATATGGAATGCCCCGAAACACGGTGATCACAGGATCCGCATCGGAGAATCCGTCGACACATCCTTGACGAATCATGACTTGTCTGCGCATGACTGCTCCTAATCAACCATGGGCAACGGCAGATGAAACGGCGGAAGCAGAACACCGTCCCCGTCGCAGATGAGACCGGATTCCGGGCTGTTGCTCCACGCATACCGCACCTCGTCCGGCATGCGCGACGGTATGCGCGCCACAATATCGCAACCATCCAGCCATGCCTCAGCCCGCACCGAAGTGGCGCAGTCGTGCCACAGGAAATCAATTTCTCGCGGAACGTCACCATCCAACGTCATCAGATGGCGATTCTGCGATTGCATCTGTTCGCCCATGGAATTCCGCCACACGCAGTGCATCCTCAACAATCCATCGTCCGCCTCTGCGGTTTCAACAACCGGCTGAGGCTGAGCCTGCTGGCCATACACAAAATCCATCGCGACATTGAATGCACGATCCGCGATGGTTTTCTTATCATGAGGATGCAAATCATTGCTTTCACCGGCATCAAGCGTCACCACCGCAGCCACGTGTTCAAGTTCGTCCGCCACTCTCCATTCCTGTTCTCGAATAAGCGGCCAACCACCATCCTCGATGGCGTCGATGCCGAATTTCGGAAGCTGGACGATCAGGAATGGCATATCCGGCTGATGCCACTTGCCACGCCACAATTCAATCATGGCTTTCAGCTCATCGCCATAACGCATGGCGTAGTCGCCGGTATTCGATTCGCCCTGATACCACAGCACGGCCCGCACCGCATATGGAAAACACGGGGCGAGCATGGCGTTGTACAGGCCGGTCGGCTTCCATCTGACGAAATCCTCGAATGGGCAATCGCGGTCGGCTTCGGCGGTCACGGCATACTGCCAAATGCCGGACAGGTCGAAGATATCGTCTCCGATGGTCAGTGTCATCCGTTTGCCGGGCGTCACACGGCCGCCGGGCCGTTCAACGACCAGACGCATGCGGATTTCGTTCGCGCCGGCGCGCAGCACGCCGGCTGCGACCGGATAGTCCCGCGGCTCATACACATTGCTTCGCCCACCGACCAACACACCGTTGACCCACGTATGGTCGGCATCATTCATGGTGCCCAGACGCAGTAGGGCGGGCTTCCCCGCATCCGACGGAGGCAGGAACACGGTTTTTCTCATGGTAATCTCGCCGCGGAAACCGGCAAGTCCGCGATCCTTGTACCATCCAGGCAGGCGTATGTCATGCCATGCCACGTCGCGCGGCTCGATGTTCTTGGATTCCGGACAGTCCCACGCGATCAATGGCAGCCACTCATGGTGCGCATCGGCCACGGCCTCGTATCCAAGCGCCTGGTACCACCGGTCCCGCTCGGCAACGGAATCGAGGCTTCTTTTCGACGCCACACCATCGCCAAGGTACGGTTCAAGACTGGCGAGCGCTTCGGGGAACGCTCGTAATGTGTCAATGTCCATCCAGGATTCGATCGGAGAGCCGCCCAATGAAATGTTCAACAGACCAACGGGCACACCGAGCCACTGGCGGATCCTGCGACCGAAAAAATATGCGAGCGCTGAGAAATCATCAAGCGTATCCGCATCACAGCCCTGCCAGAACGCACGGTCGTGATCGTCGCGAGGACCTTTGAAATCGTAATCGGGAATCACTTTGTACTGCCGCAGCAATGGATCGGGATCACGGTCCCACTCCTGTGGATAGTCGGCGCGCACCCAAGCCATAGGCAGTTCCATATTCGACTGCCCGGAGCACAGGAACACCTCTCCCGCATAGCACTGCCGTGAGATACGCTCCGCTCCGTCCTCGTAGCATATGGTCAGCTCGTACGGCCCTCCAGCTTCGATCGGACCATACGGCGCGTTCCAAGTTCCGTCGTCTTTCACCTGCACCATATGCCGCTCGTCAGCAAGCCGTGTCAATACGATGCGTCCGGGATCGCCGGTGCCCCAAATATGCATGTCCACACCGGCTTGCAGCACGCAGCCGTCGTCAAGTAGTTTCGGCAATCGCAAAGTCATCTCAGCATTCTCCCCATTGAGTCTGCGTTCATTTCACCAAATAACCGACGGGCGGCAGGAATGCGGCGAATCGCCGCCCGTCGGCATCGACTACCGGTTGTCGGGAAGCTCCCGATAATCGAAATAGTCGAATTCGGCTTTCGCGTCATAGCCAGACAGATCAACACAGGCGAGACCCACGAACGCGCCGGTGAAGAAGCCGCCGTAACGTTGGTTCACGTAATCGTCGGACAGGATCTTCGCATCGAGCTTGACCGGAATCTCGGTGAAATGTTCTCCGTCAAAGGAATATTCGTAGGAATAGTATTCCGTGCGGACCTTGGTGCGCAGCCATACCGCTTCGGCGTCTTCGGGCACTACGATGGCGTCATCCTTGAGGAACGACGTATATTGGTTGAAATCGTTCTGAGCCACTTCGATGACCCTTGCATGTCGTTTCTCATCCCAAGTGACAAACGCCCATGACCAGCATAGGTCATCGTAATAGTTGGTCAGGCCTGCCATCTGCATGTAGTTCTTCGGATCGAAACGCACCTTGGTCTCAGCGTCGAAATCGAATGCCTGCCAGCGACGAGCCACAAGGGACAGGTCAAACAGGTTGCACAGCGAGCCCTGACCACGCAATGCCAGTTTGCCGTCGCCCACCGTGCCCATGGCGTCGGTGAACGGGACGCGCAGGGTGTTCCAATTCGGTCCGAGTTCGTCGGATTCGAACTCGTCGCGCTCGTCGCGCGTCGCTGGGGCAACGGTCTCGATGGCGTCTTTCGGAGCGTCGACGTAACGCTGTCCGCCATGGCCTCCGACCACGCGCGGCCAACCGTCCTCATCCCATTCGACTTTCTGGATGGAGGTCTCGCGTCCGAGTGTGCACCATCCGCGGGTGCCATGGGCCGGTTCGGTATCATGACGCCACGGACGACCGCATAGGGAGGCGTAATACCACTCGCCGGACGGGGTGTCCACCAACGCTCCATGGCCCTGCTTCTGCAAATAGGTGTCAGGAGTGTCGAAGTTACCGATGAACGGGCCATTCGGCATAACTTCGAAGGAGCATTCGTCAAGGGTACGGGAACGCGCCACAGATTCCTGATGCTCATACACCGTGCCGCCTTCTGCGGCAAACAGGTAGTACCAACCATCCTTCTTGTATAGGTGGGGACCTTCGGTGATCTTCACCGAGGTGCCATCCCAGATGGTGCGGGCCGTTTCTGGCTTGAGCTTCATGGTGTCGACGTCGAATTCCGTCAATGTGATACCGTCGAACTGGTGGTGGTATTCACGGAAATCCCATGTCTGCTGCACCAAGTATTTGCGGCCGTCGTCGTCATGGAACAGGCTGGCGTCAAAACCGACCCCGTTGATGCGAACCGGCTCGCTCCATGGCCCGTGGATGTCCTCGGCGGTGACCAAATAATTAGTGCAATCCTTGAATGCACCATTGACCACCTTGACATCAGTGTAGATCAGCCAGAACCTGCCATCCGCATAGCTTAGGTCAGGAGCCCAGATGCCTCCCGAAGAGGGGTTTCCTCTCATATCAAGCTGGCTGGACCGGCTCAACGGGCTTGGAAGAATGTTCCAATGCACCAGGTCCTTGGACTCATGCAGGCGAACGCCTGGGAACCATTCGAAAGTGGAATTGGCAATGTAATAAGTGTCACCGACGCGAATCATTGAAGGATCGGCATGAAAACCGGTGAGCACCGGGTTGGAAATCTTCATAATGTACCTCTTGCATAAGAGATGAAGCCCGGAAGACGGAAAGGAACATCTTCCGGGCGTGGGTTGTCACATTCCGTCAGCCCTTGACCGCACCTGTCAGGCCGCCGACGATCTTCTTCTGGAAGATGGTGAAACAGATCAGGGCCGGAATCATAGCCAGAGAGGTGAAGGCCAACACCTGTGCGGTGTCAACGGAGTGTTCGGAGCTGAACATCTGTACGCCAAGTGGCAATGTGTACTTGTTGGCATCACTGAGCACGAACAGCGGCAGCATGTAGGCATTCCAGCTTCCCACGAAGGTGAGGATTCCAGTGGTGGCCACGCCAGGCATGGACAGCGGAATGACCATGCGCCAGAAGAAGCCAAGGCGGGAGCATCCATCGAGAAGACAGGCCTCCTCAAGCTCATTAGGAATCGACTGTAGGAACGGCACCAAGATGATGATGGTCTGAGGAAGTCCGAAGGCAATTTGCGGAAGGATCAGACCCCACAGGGAGTTGGCCAGACCCAGATTGCGAATCAGCAGATACAAAGGTGTAATGCCAACGGTCATCGGGAACATGAGACCAGCAGAGAACAACGCGTACATAAGCGGCGCATAGCGGAATTTGTATCGGGCGATGACAAAGCTCACCATGATGCTAAGCACCACGACGCCTACCATGGTGGCGATACCCACGATGGTAGAATTCTTCAGTTCCGTCCAGAAAATATCACTTTCGAAGACCGTCTTGTAGTTGTCGGGGACCCATGGGTTCGGCATCCCGGACGGATGGTTGGTGATCTGCGAATTGGTACGGAAACCGCCGAAGATAATGTACAGCACCGGAGTGATGCAGATGGCCACAAGCACCAGGGAGAAGAAGTAGACGATTGGGTTGCCCCATGGCGTCTTGGACGACTTACGGTAACCATTCTTCTTGCTGTACTCGCTTTTGTTGGAATGTCCTGCGATTGTTGCGGCAGTCATCACTTCACCTCACTTGCCAGGGCAGCAACCTCACGATGCTGCACTTCTTTTGCGCGCTTCCTGGCACGCTTCTCGGCTTCTTTCTGTTCAGTAACAGCACCGTCCAAGTCACGGTTCAGCACGAACTTCTGATAGACGAGTGCGATGATCAAAGAGATCACGAAGATGATCAGAGCAACGGCGGAACCATAGCCATAGTTGCCGGCTCCACGACCTTCACGCACCATGTAGGTGGCCATGGTGGACACACCAGCGGTGGTCGACACATACTTGCCCCACACGATATAGACCAGATCGAAAAGCTGCAGAGAGCCAATCATGGAAAGGAACACCCAGATCCGCAACGTCGGAGCAAGCAACGGCAACGTGATGCTTTTCTGCATCTGCCAGAAACTCGCCCCATCCACCTTGGCTGCTTCATACAGTTCCTCGGGAATGGATTGCATGCCGGCGAGCATCAGAATTACGGCGAAACCGACGTATTTCCAGCTGATCAGCAACAGCAGCGTCCAAATAGCGATTTTCGGGTCGGCCAGCCAATCGGGACCATTGATGCCGAAGTTGGCCAGAATCTCATTGATGGCGCCCTTCTTCTGTAGCAACAGGCTCCATCCTGTGCCGACGATGACCTCGGAAACGACATACGGCACGAAGATGAGGGTGCGGATGAGACCACGCCCCTTGAACTTCTGGTTCAGCAGCAATGCGAACAGGATGGCGAGCGGAGCCTGGATGACCAACGAGCCGATCACGACCTCGAAGGTATGCAGAATTGCCGCCTGGAACGCGGGATCCTTAAGCGCTGTGATGTAGTTCTGGAGACCAACGAATTTACCTGTCTTGGAGGGAAGTCCGTAGCCCTTCCACTGATAGAAGCCGTAATAAGCACCCAAGACGATAGGCAGAATCACAAAGCAGACGAACAGAAGAATCGCAGGTGCGGACAGTACGAAAATCTCAACATTACGACGCATTTTGCCATCGGACGGTTTCTTGGACCGCTTAGCGCGCAGCGTCACCGCGTCTTTGCTTGTACTTGACATGGTTTTCTCCACTACCAGATACGTTTCTCGAATAGGAAGGAGGGCAGATGAAGATCTGTCTATCCACCCTCCTTTGGCCGTCAACCAGCCATGTTCACTGTCAGCCCTTGGCCGCTGCGTCCTTCATCGCCTTGACGATGTCAGCCGAAGTCCCCTGTCCGGAAAGCAGATTCACCACTCCGGAATTAAGAGCGTTGCCAATATTTCCGCCGAGAGCGGTATCCATCCACAGCTGCATGCCATCAGACTTTTTCATAGCTTCGAGGATGGCCTTAAGATTTTCATCGGTAACCGCATCGTAAGCTTCGGCGGAAGCCGGAATGGTGCTGAACGCAGTGGCGTATTTCTCCTGATTTGATTTCTCAGCCATGAAATTGACGAAATCAACAGCAGCGTCCGGAGCCTCGGGATTGACAGAGAAACCGGTCACAGCGCCCATCAAAGCACCTTCCTCGCCTTTTCCTCCGTCCACGGTCGGGAAGGCGAAGAAGCCAAGGTCAGCCATTGGCTTCTTGTCCGGGGTCAGGTCCTTGAGAACTCCAGGCTCCCATGTGCCCATGAGCTCCATCGCAGCCTTATGATTGGCCAGCAGACCTGCGGACGAGCTGGCGCCCTGCTGGGCCGTCGTGGTGAGGAATCCTTCGTTAAAAGCATTCGCATCCAACAAATCCTTCAGATCATCTCCGGCTTTGACCCAGCAGGAGTCGGAGAAGTCCTTGTCATTAACGCCCTTGGCGTAGGCCTTCGGAGAGCATTCGCGCATGGACAACCAGTAGTACCAGTGACCGACCGGCCAAGCATCCTTGCCGCCGAGTGCGATCGGCTCGATGCCAGCGCTGCGAAGCTTCTGCACATCGGTCTTCAGCTCGCTGAAAGTGGTCGGCACGGCATCGATGCCAGCCTGCTTGAACAAATCCTTGGAATACCAGATGCCACCAGGCTGGACAGTGACCGGAACGCCATAGACCTTGCCGTCATAAGACACGGATTCCAATGAGGAAGACATTTGCTTTTTGACGGTATCGCTAATCTTATCAGAAATATCCATTACCTGGCCGGCATCAACCATGTCCTTGGTCTTGGCACCACCAAGGGTCATGTACACATCCGGGCCGGAGGCGGGATCCTGCATAGCGGTAGTCAGCTTGCCTTCGAAATCCTCGTTCTGGATGGCCTGAATCTGAACCTTGACACCAGTCTTCTTCTCAAACGCTTTGGCCAGATCCTCCCAATACTGCTTGCCGTCACCAGCTGTTGCGTTATGCCAGAACGTAATGGTCTTATCGTCTTTGGCACCAGCGCTGGAGCCGCAGGCACCCATGCCCAACATGGTCGCCACCGCAAGAGTGGCAGCTGCAATGGTTTTGAACTTCATTGTCTTCTCCTTATTGACCAAATCATCATCGACAAAATGATGGCAACGACAGGAACGATTTCTCTCGAATGGGCCGAATCGGGAAGCATGACCGCAACGAATGCTGCCGCAGCTCCCTGGCAGACAGAGAATCAGCCTTTGACTCCCTTCGAAAATTTCCATTCCGTTTTCGTTGTACCTACAGACTACCGAAACAAATCACACAAAGTCAAGTTTTTTGTAAAATCAGAAAACTAACTATTTTTCGTTGATTTTACAACGTTTTTAATCATTGCCAACATATCGAAAGTTTCGAAAAACGTAAACCGAAACTTTCGTTCGCATTTTCGGATATGATGAAAATGAAGAAGGAGTGACTCATGCGCAATACGGCAAAAAAAGCTACGGTACGACTCTCTGACATAGCTAAAGAGACCGGTTATTCCCTTTCCACCGTATCCAAGGCGCTCAACGGCAGAGCCGACGTTTCCGAAGAGACGCGGCAAACCATCAACGCGGTGTTAAAACGGTATGGGTATTCCCGTAAAGCGACAAGCACGAAAAGCCAACGAATTATCGAAATCGTGTTCCAAGATTTCGATAATGTTTGGGCCCTTGAAGTACTCCGTGGCGCCATTCGCGAAGCCAAGTTGCATGATTTGAACGTCATCACCACCGAAGGCGGCAATCGCCAGCACCCGGACTCATCCTGGATTGACAACATGCTGCGTCGGCAGACAGATGGCGCCATTCTTGTCTTCTCCAGTCTGACACGTATCGAACGGAACAAACTGCATTCCAGAGGTATTCCCTTCGTCTTGTTCGATCCATTCGGTAATCCAGATCCAGACACGCTGTCGGTGCAAGCGGACAACTGGACCGGAGGCGTAATCGCCACCAGGCATCTGCTCGCACTCGGACATACCAACATAGGCATCATCACCGGACCGGAGGAGATGATGTGCTCCAAGGCACGGCTGGACGGATACACGTCAGCGCTTGCGGAACATGGAATCGAAGCCGACCCCGAACTCATCACCGAAGGCGATTTCACCACTGCCGGCGGTTACGCGCAGGCCATCTCACTTCTGGAAAGGCCGAATCGTCCAACCGCAATCTTCGCCGGCAGCGATCTGCAGGCCATGGGCGTCTACGAGGCGGCAAGACAGCTGGGATTACGTATTCCCGAGGATTTATCCGTGGTCGGATTCGACGACGTGCAGACCGCCGCGTTCCTTGGCCCGGCGCTGACCACCGTACGGCAGCCGCTCCAAGATATGGCAAGGGCCGCCGTACGCATGCTGGTCGAAGCACTGTCCACCGATGACGTGCTTCAACCGCACATCATCATGCCGACATCGCTAGTGGTACGCAACAGCACACAGCAACTCGAGGGTTAATCAGCGGGGCAAACCTCACAGGCACAACCGGAGGGAGAACACAGCGCTCCTAGCCTTTCGACCCGTTTTCACCTCGTTCTAAGACGGCCCGTCGGAACACCAGCAGTGAACCATCCTGAAACTCCGTAGAATCTATGCCATGAAGCCGGCCATGCAACCGACGAACCCACCGGCCCATTCGGTGCTGAGGAAACGAGCATCGACACTCAGCAGAACCTGCCCCTGACGCACGAACGTCGCAGAATCAACCGGACCATGCATGCCAGCCACGATGACCGACAAACGGTTGTCGTCGAAAAGCACCGCCGGACGCACTCCGTCAGCCTGTACGACGGCAACAGACCCAGCTTGCGAATCGTCTCCATTCACCATCTCGTAGCGCACATCCGTGCCACGCATCGAAAACACCGCGTAATGTGTGGAATTCTGCCGGATCACTAAAGAACCGGACATAGGAATCGGCATGAGCGTCGGCAGTTTCGCTATTCTGCGGTAGCTGACATCACGCTCGTCGCGCACCACCACACCGTTCGTCGAGCCATCAGCCACATCCACCAGCGCAGGTTCCACGTCACCGGCGAGCGAGGATTTCACCCTAGGCTCGATGGTGATGCCATCGTCTTCAGTAGTAACCGTGATCTCGTCGGCCAAGCGGCCAAGACCAGCGCAAGTCACTGGCCATCCGGGGTCACCCTCATGCGTATCTAATGCACCGTTGCCGTCCAGCTTCCAATCGGCCGGATTATGTTCCCAGGATACCGGAGCGACAAAGCTCTCCCTTCCCAAGTAGCTCAATAATTCGCCGTCATGCTTTCCCCGCGTCTCCCTCACGCCGAGACACACCAGCCACCATCCCAGTTCCGGATGAAGCAACAGGTCCGCATGTCCCACGCATTGCAGCGGTTCCGACAAACCCAGATGTCGGTGGGTGAGAATCGGATTCTTCTTATCCGCATGGAAGGCACGGATTGCGGTGCCAAGATAGCAGCGTTCCCCGTCACGAACCTGCGGAATGCACTCACCCAATTCGGATACTTCCCGTTCGTAAGCTTCGACGCCCGAAGCAGTCCATGCGGCGCATAGATGCGCATGGCCATTTCGCTATGTTCGAAACTGGTGCCCCCCTCAGCGGTCATCAGATACACATAATCACCCACGCGATAGAGATGCGGCGCCTCAGCCCACACCGATTCCATACCGTATCCGCGCCATATTACCGTCTTGCCCGATCCCGCAGGAAGACCGTCATCGACAAAAGTCCAAGTCTCCGGATTAATGCGTTGGGTCCAGACCTCGGTCTGGCCTTCCCATTGCGGATTGACCGCAGGACGGGTCTGGGTCCAGTACACATTGCCGTCCCCGTCCTCGAATATGTCTGGATCGATGCCTTCGGCGCCCTCGATCCAGAACGGCCCACGCCAAGGTCCGTCGATCGAGTCCGACTCAAGAACGAAGTTGCCTTCCGCCGCCTGGGCCGCATCCAATTCGGCCTGGGAGCATCCTTCCGCGATGGCTTTGCGTCCATTGATGCGAGCGATGGTGCAGGCAATCACGTATTTGCCACGAATCCTACGCAGCGTCGGCGCATAGACGCCACCCGAGTCATCCACGAAAGGAATGAGCAAACGTCTTGCCAACTCCTCATCTATGGCATCCGACACGTGTTTCCAGTGGGCCATATCCCTGGAAACGTAAATAGGCAAGCCTGGAACCAGTTCGAAGGTGGAGGTCACAAGCACGATTTGCCGAAGATCATCATCCCAAATCCAACTCGGATCAGGATGCATTCCGTGAAGAATGGGATTGGCGATGGTAATCGTTGTGGTCATAAGTACGCCTCATTCGGGAACGTTTGGATACATCACATCATTGCGAATAATCGAAATTTTCGCTTGGTCTAACAACGCAAACAAGCCGCTCACCGGCGATCTAGCCGGCAAACGACTTGCGTGCGAAGGAAATTTGAGGAAGGAGGAAGGAAAGAAAAGTGAGTGGTGCGCCGGAACACCGACGCTTCGGCACACCACATCCGGCTCTGTCACAGTCGAGCCCCACTGTTTGATCCAGCGATGAATCAGGAGTCCTAACGGAAACTCCTTATTGCGTCCATGCCTCGGTCCTGCAATTTCCGAACGCTACGCGCGCCCAGTCATTGCTCGCCCTCGACTACCGTCTCGGACTTCGCCCGAGGCTACCTAAAACCCTAGTGGGTTTTCGGCTCACGCCTCGGCCAGGGCATCGATCATGTAGTTGTTGATCGTGGCCTTGACGGACTCGAGGTGATCGGACTTGGTGGCCTCGATGAGCTTGGACTGCGGGATATCCAGAGCGTACTCCTCGAGGGAAGCCAGGGAGGCGGTGCCGTTCTCAACGGTTGCGCCGATGCCGGAATCGAAGGAGCTGTAGCGCTCGGCCTGCAGGTTCTCGATGACCTTGTCCTCATGCATCTTGGCGGCGACCAGGAGGCCTGCTGCGAAGGAATCCATGCCGGCGATGTGGGAACGGAACAGATCCTCGGCGGTGAAGGAGGTACGACGCGGCTTGGCGTCGAAGTTCAGACCACCGTGAGGGCCGATCTGGCCTTCGGCGAGGACTTCCCACATGACGGTGGAGGTCTCGTACAGGTCGGTCGGGAACTCATCCATATCCCAGCCGATGAGCTTGTCGCCCTGGTTGGCGTCCAGGGAGCCGAGCACGCCGGCCTCGCGGGCGGTGCGGATCTCGTGCTGGTAGGTGTGGCCGGCCAGGTTGGCGTGGTTGCCTTCCAGGTTCAGCTTGAAGACGTCCATCAGATCATAGGTGCGCAGGAAGTTGATGGCGGTTGCGGCATCGAAGTCGTACTGGAACATCGTCGGTTCCTTGGCCTTCGGCTCGATCAGGAACTGGGCGTCCAGACCGATTTCCTTCGCGTAGTCATGGCACATGTGGAAGAACTTGGCCATGTGCTCCTGCTCGCGCTTCATCTGGGTGTTCCACAGGTTCTCGTAGCCTTCACGGCCGCCCCAGAACACGTAGTTCTCGGCACCAAGGCGCTTGGCGATCTCCAGGGAGTGCTTCAGCTGGCCGCCGGCGTACGCGTAGATGTCGGCGAACGGGGAGGTGGAGGCGCCGGAGACGAAGCGCGGGTTGGTGAACAGGGAGGAGGTGTTCCACAGCAGCTTGATGCCGGTGGACTTCATGTTCTCTTCGATCTTGTCGACGACCTTGTCCAGGTTCTTGTCGGTCTCGCGCAGGGTGTCGCCTTCCGGAGCGATGTCGCGATCATGGAAGCAGAAGTACTCGACGCCGAGCTTCTGGAAGAACTCGAAGGCGTAGTCGACCTTGGCCAGGGCCTCGTCCTCCGGATCGGAATACTTGCCGTACCACGGACGCTGGGCGGTGCCGGTGCCGAACGGGTCGACCAGCTCCTGGTCGAAGGTGTGCCACCATGCGACGCCGAAACGCAGCCAGTCCTTCATCTTCTTGCCGGCAACAACCTTGTCGGCGTCGTAGTAATGGAAAGCAAGACCCTCCTGCGGCCCCTTTTCGCGACCGACGTACGGATCTTATCGATATCCCACAGACCCATGGAATGCTCCTTTGCTTGGTTTACTTACGTAAAGCTTTATTTCGCAGCGGGCTTTCCGCCCGTCTTGGTCTACATAATAAATTGAATTACCTAAGTTTGTCAATTCGTTAAACTATACGGCGTTTCCATTGGAATCAAGCCATTTATCAATGCAGTGATACAGTGTGTTTGTTTGTTCGCATCGCAGCGCAACACCTGCGCGGCGCACGGAAGCGCGGAATCGAAAGAAGGAACATATGAGCGAAAACGTCGACACCATCTGCGTGCAGGGAGGCTATCAGCCGGGCAATGGAGAATCCCGCACTCCCCCAATCATCCAGGCCACGACCTTCAAATACCAGTCGAGCGAACAGATGAGCCGACTGTTCGACCTGTCCGAATCCGGCTACTTCTACACCCGCCTGCAGAATCCGACCAACGACACCGTCGCCGCGAAGATCTGCGAGCTGGAAGGCGGCGCCGCAGCAATGCTCACCTCATCCGGCCAGGCGGCGAATTTCTTCGCTCTGTTCAACATCTGCAACAACGGAGACCACATCGTCGCTTCCTCCGCCATCTATGGCGGCACGTTCAACCTCATCAACGTGACCATGCGCAAGATGGGTGTCGAATGCACATTCGTAAGCCCGGACTGCACCGAAGAGGAGCTTGAGGCCGCGTTCCAGCCGAATACCAAGGCCGTGTTCGGCGAGTCCATCTCCAATCCAGCGCTTATCGTGCTCGACTTCGAGAAGTTCGCGAACGCGGCGCATCGCCATGGCGTGCCGCTGATCGTCGACAACACCTTCCCAACACCGATCAACTGCCGTCCGTTCCAGTACGGCGTGGATATCGTCACGCACGCCACCACCAAGTACATGGACGGCCACGGATCCTGCGTGGGCGGCGCGATCGTCGATTCCGGCAATTTCGACTGGATGGCCCATGCGGAGAAATTCCCGGGCCTCACCACTCCGGACGACTCCTACCATGGCGTCACCTACGCGAAGGAATTCGGCAAGGCCGCATACATCACCAAGGCCACCGCGCAGCTCATGCGCGACTTCGGCTCCACGCCCGCGCCGATCAGCTCCTGGATCATGGGCATGCACCTGGAATCGCTGGGCGTACGCATGGAACGCCATTGCGCCAACGCGCAGAAGGTGGCCGAATGGCTCGCAGCCGATCCGCGCGTCAGCTGGGTGAGCTTCCCGGGCCTCGAAACGGACAAGTACCATGCGCTGGCGGAGAAGTACATGCCGAACGGCACCTGCGGTGTGATCTCCTTCGGCGTGCCGGGCGGCCGCGAGAAGGTCTCCGCGTTCCTCGACCATCTGAAGATGGTGTCCATCGCCACGCATGTGGCCGATGCGCGCAGCTGCACGCTGTATCCGGCCGGCACCACGCATCGCCAGCTCACCGAGGAGCAGCTTGAGGAAGCCGGCGTCGGCATCGACCTGGTGCGCCTGAGCTGCGGCATCGAAAACACGGCCGACATCATCGCCGACCTCGACCAAGCCCTCGCCGCCGTGCAGTGAGCCGCAGAAATCCGCCATCTCGCTTATGGATGGCGGATTTCTTCACCCGACCGATGCTATCTCGCTTATAGATGGCAGTCTTCTTGAATCGCTAAGGCCCTAGGGGGTAATATTCATACCTCTTAAGGCCTTTTTGTGGATTTCATCCGCCATCTATAAGCGAAATAGCATCATGCCGCAGCCCGATTCCGCCATTCATAAGCGAGATATGGGCTTGCCCAAGCCTCACAGACGGTTGCCCTTCCTCCGACCATCGGCTATCTGAGCAATCGTCATTCGCCCACATAGCCGCACAGGCTCCCCCAAACGCAATGACACCCTCTGCGCCACACGTTCCGCCAATTCCCTTTGAGAATCCTCATCCCTGAGATTTTCCGCCGTCACCTGGATATACAGCCATCCTTCATCCTCCAACGCTTCCCGACGTTTACTGTCAGCCAACCATCGCGAGGCATGATGCCTGCCGTCGTATTCAATGATGATTTTCAAATCCGGATAAGCCATGTCCGCGAAAAATACATGAGAATAGCCTTTGAGCCGAATGGCATAGTTCACTTCCGGACAAGGCAAACCATAACGCAACAGAACAATTCGACTTCTCGTTTCCTGGGAAGAATCTGTATTCTCCCGCATCAGCCTGAGAGCCCTACGCATTTTCGACACTCCTCTCACCGCACGTAATCTGTCGGAGCCTGAATAGTTGGACAAATCGGACAAGCTATCGACATATATCCGAAACTCCTCCAGTGTGGCCTTTTTCATATGTCCATCACGCCGCATCATCGAATCACCCAAAACCACCAATTCTTCATCTTCAAGCCGATTGGCATGCATGGCCCATGTGGTCACGGAATCCGTGCATCGCAATCGACCATGATGAATCGGCATATGCGTCTGAGGTCCAGACCAAAGCACAAAACAAATCCCCTGCAGTATCGTTCGCACGCCGTTACTTTCAATCACCGCGTGCAGCGTATCAGCCAAAAGCCCTCCGCGCCGGTAGCGAGGCAGTTCGATGCCTTGTAAACTCAGTGCGGTATCAAGCGCGAACACCAGCCGCCTTCCGGTGCGCCTCTGCGCTTCGAGACATTGTTCGATGGTTCTTGTCCTCAGCCGTGCGAGGCTTTCCGAATATTGTGCTCCATTGTCCATAGCGCCAAAGTAGAGGAAATGTCGCCGCGCTGCCTACCGGCTTCTGGCAAACAGTGGATAAGTGGATAACTGCGCCCTTCTTTTTCTGATGCGGATAACCGTATCCCAGCGGAGGAATTCAAAGTGCGCATAGCCGATTGAGACGAGCGCGGCAATCGCAAGCATTGCAAGGATACTATGGCTGGCAATGAGGTCATTTTGTTGAATCGAGGATGTATGGGCGAACCGTATGTGATTGAGAATGTGTGTTTCGTGGGGTCCGATGAGTCTGTCGACATCACGATTGAGCAAGGGCGGATCGCGGATGTACGGTCTTCGGAAAAGTCGGTAGACAAGGCTTCAAAAACGTGGGTCATTCCCGGCTTGTGGGATTGTCACACGCACTTCACGCAGTGGTCGTACACGCTGGGGCGGCTTGATCTGATTGATGCCCGCAGCGCCGATGAGGCAATGAGCCTGCTACGCGAGCACTTGGAGGAACGCCGCGAATCCGGCACGCTCGACCCGGACCAGTACGTGGTCGGCATGCGGTTCAGACACTCCCTGTGGGCCGATGATGCCCAACCGACATTGGCTGCGATCGACGCGGTGTCGGGCGACCAGCCCGTGGCGCTGTCAAGCGCAGACATGCATTGCGGCTGGGTGAATTCAGCCGCGGCTCGTAAGCTCGGCGTGCATGTAGGAGAGTCGGGACTCGTCGGCGAGCTTGAATGGTTCGACGCTTACTGCAAGCTGGACAAAGGCCCCGGTGCGGCTGACGAGCTGATGCGATTGCTGCGCAACGCGGAACAGGACGCCGCCGGCAAAGGCGTGGTCGGCGTGCGCGACTATGAGATGGCCGAGAACATCGACACGTGGATTGACCGCTTCAAGCAGGGGCTTGACGGATTGCGCATCGAAGCCGGCGTTTACCCCGAACGACTTCAGCAAGCCATCGACGACGGCTGGCATACCGGCGACGAACTTCCCGGAAGCCATGGCTTGGGCCATGTCGGTGCGATGAAGATGATTTCCGACGGCTCGCTCAACACCCGATCCGCCTACTGCTCCACACCGTATTCGGGCATTACGCCGGAAACCTACGGCACGCTGAGCTACACCCCCGAGCAAATCGAATCGTATATGCGGCTCGCCACCGAACATGGCTTCGACATCGCCTGCCATGCCATCGGCGACGAAGCGAACACCATCGTGCTCGACTGCGCGGAACGTACCCACGCGCACGGCTCCATCGAGCATGCCCAAATGCTCAAGGAACGCGACATTCCACGTCTTGCGCAATTGGGACTTGCCGCGAGCATCCAGCCGCAGCACGCCATGGACGACCGTGACGTCATCACACGATTCTGGGGCAATCCCGCCGGAATTCCCTACGCGTTCAACAGTCTGCATCGGGCTGGAATCAAACTGCTTATGGGATCGGACGCGCCGGTCGCGCCGTTGGATCCGTGGCTGGCCATTTCCGCAGCGGTGTTCGGCACGGAGAGTTCCGACCGGGAGCCTTTCCAGTCTGAGCAATGTCTGGATTTCGAAACCGCGCTCGCTTCGTCCACCGCCCTGGGGCGTACGACGTTGCAAGCTGGAGATGCGGCAGACCTAGTGCTGCTGGATTGCGATCCGAGTGCGCTTGAGTCCCCTGAGGCCATGCGCGCCATGCCCGACCATGTGCTCGCCACTATGCTTGCTGGGTGCTGGACATATCAGTCTCACGTATCTCGCTTATAGATGGCGGAATCGGAAAGCCGCCCGATGCTATTTCGCTTATAGATGGCGGCGCCTCTACGTCATTAAGGTCTTAGAGGGTATGATTTACACCCTCTAAGACCTCTTCGCAAAATTCATCCGCCACCTATAAGCGAGATAGCACTGGACAAGCAGACGAATCCGCCATCTATAAGCGAGATACACGGCCAACAACGCACGAATGGCGCTTCAGTCTTTTTGGCAAGCCATGGACAACCGCTCGAATGCTTCGTCGCTTTCCACGATGAGGCTGTCGATTTTGCGCTTGCCCAGCTCACTCAGCCATTCGTCTGGATCCGTGCAGGCGAGCGCGCCGGCCTCCAGGAGTAACGGCCTGTGGCCGCCAATCACCACTTCGTCTGCGCCGACGGCTTGGACCGGTCCGTTGAAATGCGCGAAAGACTCGTCAGGAACGTCCGATTCAGTTCCGGCAAGCACCGCCGCATATGTGGCATATAGTTCGCGCCGACGGACCGCATACTCAGAGTCCGATTCACCCGCACGCCTTCTGCCGTCCACAATGTACGGCTTTCCCGTGGTGATGTAGTGGAAGAAATGGCGATTGATGGCGTCGCATTCCTCCCGCATCACGTCGCGAACCACTTCGACGCCCGCTTCCTCAAGGATGCGAAGGCCTTTGCCCGCCACAATCGGGTTCGGATCGACCGATCCGACCACCACGCGTGCGATGCCGTGCGCCAGAATCAAGGCAGTGCACGCCGGCTGCGATCCGACATGGCAGCAGGGTTCAAGCGTGTCGATGACCGTGGCGCCAGTCAGATCGATGCCGTGCGCGTCGGCATAGTCGAACGCCATACGCTCCGCATGCGGGCCACGATACCGGTCATGGTATCCGGTGGCGAGGTTCTCGCCACCGGATACCACCACCGCGCCTACCAGCGGATTCGGGTCCACCCATCCCGCACCCTTGCGGGCCAGTTCAAGAACCTGCGCCATATATTCGCGGTATTGCAACATGTCTTCCATGACCCCAAGCATATTGCACCAGTCCAAGCCGCACACGTTGTACCTCACATCCCGAAGCCGACGCGAACGGTCAGGGAATGGACAGGTTCGCCCAGCCGTCCGTCTCGCAGCCATGCGACGCTACAATATTGGCAGACCGGCAACATCCAACGAGAGGAATCACATGCAGCGTGAGATCATGACGTCCATCCCATTTTTGAGCCAGCCGTCCGCCGCAGCCGAGAACACCGAAGAGGATCTGGCCGTGGCACAGGACCTGAAAGACACGTTGGACGCGCATCGCAATGGTTGCGTGGGCATGGCGGCCAATATGATCGGCGTTCCCAAGCGCATCATCGCTTTTGTGGATGAGGATTTCGGCGGCCGCATTTTCGTGATGTTCAATCCACACATCACCGCCGAAGACGGCGCGTTCGATACGGCGGAAGGTTGCCTCTCGCTCCAGGGCGAGCGCCGCACCGTCCGATACCAGCGCATCGAAGTGGATTATATGGATCGGAAATTCCGCGAGCGCCACGCAGCGTTCACCGGTTTCACCGCGCAGATCATCCAACACGAGATCGACCACTGCGATGGCGTGATCATCTGATCGCCGACCTGCCGCCCACCAATCAATAGCCGCCCGCCGAAAACAGCCAACCCACCACCCTCGCACTCGAAAAGCGCGGAAAAACCAAGGAAAATCGCCGCCGCAGCACCTACGGGGGGCAACATCGGGACTTCCTTTTTCTCAGTACGTCAGCGTCATTCCCGTCCCGCGCGTTCCTTGATGAAACCAACGAACATATCGACGGCCTCCGGGGTGTCATGGCGGAAGAACAGGCTGGTCTTGGTATCCAGCGCGGTGACAGCCGCCATCTCCTCATCACTCAGCGTGAAGTCGAATACATCGATGTTCTGTTCCATTCGTTCCCGATGCGTGGACTTGGGCAACGCCACGATGTTCCACTGCACCAGCCAGCGCAGAATCACCTAGGCGACCGACTTGCCATGGGTTTCGCCGATTTTCGCCAAAGTCGGATTATCGAACATGCCGGATCGCCCTTCGTCGAATGGCGCCCATGCCTCCTACGAGTAACCGCCACTCTGTGTAGACGGGATATGGGATAATCGGCGATGGTACTTTGCGTATGGACACGGTCCGAAAACACTTGGCTTCGATGAGTTCGCAGCAGACTTGCGATTCGTCCGCAACCAGTCGCGCCGGCAACGCGCCACAGCACGGCGAACAAGTGCGATTTTCCGTCGACCGACATACGCAAAACGCTGGAATTCCAACGTTTCTTAAGGATGGAACACAACATTGGCTGAGTTTATTTACCAGATGATCAAGGCCCGCAAGGCTTACGGCGACCGAGTGATTCTTGACGATGTGACCCTGAGCTTCCTGCCGGGCGCGAAGATCGGCGTCGTCGGCCCGAACGGCATGGGTAAGTCCACGCTGCTGAAGATCATGGCCGGCCTCGACACCGTTTCCAACGGCGAAGCCTACCTGACCCCTGGTTTCACCGTCGGCATTCTGCAGCAGGAACCGCCGCTGGACGACACCAAGACCGTCGGCGAGAACATCAAGATGGCATTCGGCCCGATCGCCGAAAAGGTGGCGCGATTCAACCAGATTGGCGAGGAGATGGCCAATCCGGACGCCGATTTCGACGCGCTGATGGAAGAAATGGGCAAACTGCAGAACGATATCGACGCGGCCAACGGTTGGGATCTCGACTCCCAGCTTGAGCAGGCCATGGACGCTCTGCAGTGCCCGGATCCGGATACGCCGGTGAGCGTGTGCTCCGGTGGCGAGCGCCGTCGTGTGGCACTGTGCAAGCTGCTGCTTGAGGCTCCGGATCTGCTGCTGCTCGACGAGCCCACCAACCATTTGGACGCCGAATCGATTCTGTGGCTGGAGCAGTTCCTGCACCAGTACAAGGGCGCCGTCATCGCCGTCACCCACGATCGTTACTTCATGGACAATGTGGCGGAGTGGATCTGCGAAGTGGATCGCGGCCACCTGTATCCATACAAGGGCAACTACTCCACCTACCTGGAGACCAAGGCCAAGCGTATGGAGATCCAGGGCGCCAAGGACGCCAAGCTCGCCAAGCGCCTGAAGAGCGAGCTCGATTGGGTGCGTTCCTCGCCGAAGGCCCGTCAGGCCAAGAACAAGGCCCGTCTGGAACGTTACGACCAGATGGAGCAGGAGGCACGCAACAACAAGAAGCTCGACTTCTCCGAAATCCAGATTCCGGCCGGCCCGCGTCTGGGTTCCACCGTTCTGGAAGCCGAGCATATCCACAAGGCGTTCGGCGACCGCGTGCTCATCGACGACTTGAGCTTCACCCTGCCGCGTAACGGCATCGTCGGCGTGATCGGCCCGAACGGCGTAGGCAAGTCCACCCTGTTCAAGACCATCGTCGGCTTGGAGCCGTTGACCTCCGGTTCGCTCAAGATCGGCGACACCGTGAAGATCAGCTACGTCGACCAGAACCGTGCCGGCCTTGACCCGAACAAGAACCTGTGGGAGGCCGTGTCCGACGGACTCGACTTCATCGAGGTGGCCGGCGTGGAAGTGCCGACCCGCGCCTACGTGGCGTCCTTCGGCTTCAAGGGTTCCGACCAGCAGAAGCTGGTGGGCGTGCTGTCCGGCGGCGAACGCAACCGTCTGAACCTGGCACTGACCCTGAAGCAGGGCGGCAACCTGCTGCTGCTCGACGAACCGACCAACGACCTTGACGTCGAAACCCTGGAATCCCTCGAAAACGCGCTGCTCGCCTTCCCGGGCTGCGCCGTGGTGATCTCCCACGACCGTTGGTTCCTCGACCGTGTGGCCACGCACATCCTCGCATGGGAGGGCACCGACGAGAATCCGGCCAACTGGTACTGGTTCGAAGGCAACTTCCAGGCCTATCAGGAGAACCGCATCGCCCGTCTCGGCGAGGATGCGGCCCGCCCGCACCGCCTGCACCGCAAGCTGACCCGCTAAAGGCAGACAGATCCAATCGAGTCGCGTTAAGCGCAGATTTCAGCAAAGCGCCACCCTTCATTACGAGCGGTGGCGCTTTGCCATACGTCAACCGTTTGCCGCTAACCAACCGTTCATTCTTCTCACGTACTCGTTACAAAACAATCCGACGAAATTTACTACGTATGGATAGACTCGATGCCAGCATAAAGAGCTATCCACACGCGGAAGGAATCGAGGCCATCATGACGCAGACAGACATGACGCCACTGCAGCGACTGGCAAAGGTGCTCCAGCTGGGCACGCCCTCAAACTATCGCAACCATACGTATATCAACGGCGAAAGCCTGTACTTCCCCACTGGCCGAGTCTACGGCGGACAGGTCATCGCGCAGTCGCTGATGGCCGCGTCGAGAACCGTCGCTCCATCCCGTCTGCCGAATTCCATCCACGGCTATTTCATTTCGGCCGGCGATATCCGTCAGGATCTGCTGTTCGACGTGGAAAATCTGCGTGACGGACGTTCCTTCTCCGCCCGTCGCGTGAATGTCACGCAGGCGCAGGGCTCGATTTTGACGGCAATCGCCAGCTTCCAGGAACATGACCAGGAAGGCATCGAATTCGCCGACCCGATGCCTGAGAACATTCCCGATCCCGACAGCCTGACCAGCGCGAAGCAACTGATGGAGCCGTATGCGGAACAGTCGCCGTTCGCCAAGTATTATGCGGAGAAGTCGCCGTTCGATATTCGCCATGTGACGCGCACCATCATGCTTGGCGCCGACAAGAAGAGCGCCAGCGAGGATTCCGGCAAGCAGATGGTGTGGATGAAGGCCGACGGCAAGGTGGACGTGCCGCAGGTCATGCATCGTGCGATGCTGGCGATGGGCTGCGACCAGATCATGCTGGAGCCGATTCTGCGCCGTGCTGGCTTAAGCATCGCCACGCCGGGCATTTCGTATGCGTCCATCGACCATTCGATGTGGTGGTACCGCGACATCGACATCAACCAGTGGCATCTGTACGTGCAAGACACGCCGACCGCGGCGCACGGACGCGGCTTGGGCCAAGCGAAGGTCTACACACAGGATGGCGAGCTGGTGGCCTGCATGGCGCAGGAAGCGATGTTCCGCGTGCCGAAGAAGGACTGAGACGGAGTTAAAGAAGGTCTGACGTTCAGACTTTCGATTTCGTGGCAGGATTCGTAGCCGATTTTGTAGACGCCTTCGTGGCGGCGGCCGCATAGCGATTGCGCTGTGCGGCCTTTTTCACGGCCGGACTTTCCGGCCCGTCGATAGGCGGGATGCGGCACAGCCACTCCCCCACGATGCCGACGATCATGTCGGCGACGCATACCACGCAGGCCACCACGCATTCGATGATGGCTTGGCTATAGAATTCCGCCTCACCATGCGGCAGACTCATGATGATCTGCCCACCGTACCAGCCGGCCAACGCCGCGCCCGCAAGTCCGAGCGCTTTGCAGGCCACCAGCGTGCCGAACGCCTTCTGCGGGTCCAATGGCTTGAGCTGCGCGCGTTTGACGGGATCTTTGGTCGTGTATTTATGAATCTGCAGAGCCATGTACAGCACCACACCGCCCAACACGGCCAGCACCACCGGCACGATCCAGGGTGCGCCAACCAACGGCAGGCCTGAAATCTCGCCGTATTTCGCCAATCCCATGCCGGCCAGCACGCCAAGCGCGGCCGCAAGGACGAATGACCACCAAGGGGTTCTGCGTGCTCTCATAGCGTGTCTCCGATAATCCAATTGTCGGTCAGCATGCCCACTTGCGCGGCGTCCGGAGCCATCGCCAGCAGGAACGCGACCGGATCCCTGCCGAGTTTCGCGTCCGGATCCATGTCGAACCATGGGGCGAGCACGGCCGCATGCTCACGTGCGGACGGCCACGGCACCATGCAATCAGGTTCGTTGCGGACCACACCTTCCATGTCCACAAGGTCGAGGTCGAGGTCATCCGAAATGGAGGATGACACCGATTCCAACGCACCGATAAGCTCACGCGCGTCCATGCGCGTGGAAATCTGCATGACGGCGGCCATTTTGTCCGGATAGTCGTCGACCTGGCTGACATGGTACAGCGGCGAAATACCTTCCACCTGGTTGCCGGGAAGCGCGTCGATGGCCACGATCGCCTGACGGAACTGGTGTTCCGCATCAGTTGAAACGCTATCCAGGGAAATGACCGCTCGACGGGATGCCGGTCCCGGTTTCGCCGCGGCCGCAGCGGCTGCTTTGGAGGCCGCCGTACCTTCCGGAAATTCAATGGAATCAATGGATTCAACAGAATCGGCATCGTCAATCGCATCAACGTCATCTGCAGACGTCCCAATGTCGGAATCGCGAACTATGGGATCCTGAGCTCCGGCAACCATCCAATCGTCCGCGATCTCATCGATATGGTCGCGGTCGGACGTTTCGTGCAGCAGTTGCGCCACGGAACCGGCGTGCGCTCCCCCGAGTTCTGCGTCCGGTTCAAGCGCAAGCCACGGCCCCAATACGAAAGCCCGCTGCCATGCGCGCGGATGCGGCAACGTCAGGTCGGGGTCGGCGCTTTCCTGCCCGTCAAAGTCGATGATGTCCAAATCGAGCGTGCGCGACGTCCAATGGTCGGTGCGCACGCGACCATGTGAGGCTTCGATGCGCTGCAAACCGGCCAGCAGTTCGGCGGCCGAAAGCCTGGTATCCACGGACACGACCGCATTGCGGAATTCCGCAGTACCTTCCGGCATGCCCCATGCGTCGGTCCGATAGAGCGGCGACACCCCCGTCACCTGCGTGGAGGGAAGCCCATCAATGCACCGAACGGCGTCACGCAAGGTGGCGGTCACATCGCCCTGATTGCCTCCCATGGCGATGATGGCATGATGCACCTGCCCATGTTCCGACGACCGCTCACGCGATGGACTGTCAACTGTTTCACGGGAACGTTCCACGGTCACGCTGACATCGTCGAACGGCACGGTGATCGGCGCATTCGGCTTATGCACGGTGACCTGCGTGCGGCACACGGCCGGAAAGCCGAGAATCATGCCGACGATACGATTGGCCAGCTTTTCAATCAAATCGACGTGTTCGCCTTCGATGATGGCCACGATGCCTTTGGCGATCGCACCATAGTCGACAGTGTCGTTCAGATCGTCGGAACGGCCGGCGGCAGCGAGGTCGAGGAACAGCGTGGCGTCCACCACGAAGGTCTGGGCCCGCTCATGCTCGAAGTCAAGCACGCCATGTTTGCCCGTCGCGCGGATTCCCGTCAGTCGAATCTGATCCATACCAGCCTTCCTTTGCCGTTCCTACGTTCCGTATTCCTATTATTTCCGCGATTGCGATGTTGTGACTATCTGCGATTCGCACGGTCACGCGTTCGCATACTCGCGCCATGCGTTGCCGACGGCGACCGCGTCGCGGCTTTTCGCCACGTCATGCACGCGCACGGCCCACACGCCATGTTCCGCGCACAGGGCGCTGATGGCCGCGGTGACGTTGTCTTTTGAGGCCATGTCCGGCTCGGTCACACCGGCGCCGGCAAGCAGCGAGCCGACGAAACGTTTGCGGGACGCGCCGATCAGCACCGGATAGCCAGCCGCGTTGAACCGGTCAAGCGCCGCCAGAATCGGCAGGTTATGCTCCACGCCCGGCTTGGAGAAGCCCAGGCCCGGGTCGATGATGACCTGTTCGGCCTGCACCCCGGCTTCAAGCACCGCATCCACCTGACGCATCAGCTCGTCATACACGTCATTCACCACGCCATGCTCGTAGCGGGAGGTGTCGGCGTCCGGCACATTGCCCGCGGCGCCGGCAAGCCAGCCACGCCAATGCTGCACGATGTACAGGCAGTCAGAATGGTCGGCCACCACATGCGGCAGTTCGCGGTCCAACTGGCCGCCGGACACGTCGTTGATAATCTGCGCGCCATGTTCGAGCGCGGCCAACGCCACCGAAGCGCGCGTGGTGTCGATGGACAGCACCGCCCCTTCGGGAATCAGCGCGTCCACAGCGCCCAGCACACGGGCCTTCTCGTCGGCTTCGCTGACGCGTTTGGCTCCCGGACGGGTGGATTCCGCTCCGATGTCGATGATGTCGGCACCGGCTTTCATCATCGCCTCGCCATGGGCTTTGGCCGCCTCCGGAGCAAGCCAGAGGCCGCCGTCGGAGAAGGAATCCTCCGTGATGTTGAGCACGCCCATCACCAACGTGCGCTGCTATCATGAATCGCCTTCATATCAATCGCCATCGGTTTTCTTCCTTCATTCATTCCGTTCTTCCGTTCGGTTCTGTCCGATTCCGCCCGGTAAAGCGCACTTACGAATGGTTCGACAGAATCAGGCTCATCGCCTCGGTCCGCGTGGCCGCGTCGCGCATGCATCCTCGCACCGCCGAGGTGACGGTACGGGACTGCGCCTTCTTGACGCCACGCATGGCCATGCACATGTGGTCGCATTCGGTGACCACGATCACGCCACGCGCGTCGATGCCTTCCATCAACGCGTCGGCCACCTGCTGGGTGAGCCGCTCCTGCACCTGCGGACGGCGTGCGTACAGTTCCACCAACCGTGCCAGTTTGCTTAAGCCCGCCACTTGGCCGTTCTGCGGGATGTAGCCGACGTGGGCCACGCCATGGAACGGCAGCAGATGATGCTCGCAGACGGAGAACAGTTCGATGTCGCGTACGAGGACCATTTCGTCGGTGTCCACCTTGAAACGGGTTTTCAGCACTTCCTCCGGCCCATGTCCGAGGCCGGCGAACAGCTCCTTGCACGCGCGCCCGATACGGTCCGGCGTGTCCAGCAGACCTTCACGGTCCGGATCCTCGCCGATGGACTTCAAGAACAGGCGCACGGCCTGGCGCACGCCTTCCTCGTCATAGCCGACAGGCCCGGCCGCATGAGCGGCACGGGCCTTGTCGTCGAAGAGGGTATCGAAATCGGTATCGCTCATCAGTTGGTCAATCCTGCGCTTTGCTTCAGCTTGTCGGGAATCGGGACCGGCGGAATGTCGGAATCGGGACGCTTCTCGTCGCTCAACCAGACCTCGCGCTTCGGCGCCTTCTTGATGTTGGCGAAGATGGCGGCAAGCTCCTTCTCGTTGAGCGTTTCCTTGACGAGCAGCTGACGTACCAGCTCGTCGAGGATGTCGCGGTTCTCGTTAATGACGTTCCATGCTTCGGTATGCGCGGTCTCCACAAGCTTGAGCACTTCCTCGTCGATGATTTCGGCGGTGTGCGCGGAGTACTTGTGGGTGAGCGCGCCGAGATCGCTTTGCTCGTCGTCGGACCACTTGATGGCGCCCAGCTTCTCGGAGAAGCCGTAGTCGAGCACCATCTGACGCGCGATGTTCGTGGCCTTTTCGATATCGTTGGAAGCACCGGTGGTCGGGTCGTGGAACACGACCTCTTCGGCGGTACGGCCGCCCATGGCGTACGCCATCTGATCGAGCAGCTGGTTGCGGGACATGGAGTAACGGTCCTCGGTTGGCATGACCGCGGTGTAGCCCAGTGCACGGCCGCGCGGCAGAATCGTCACCTTGGTCACCGGATCGGTGTCATTCATGGCGGCCGCGACCAGCGCATGGCCACCCTCGTGATATGCGGTGTTGCGCAGCTCGTCGAGAGCCATGCCCTTGGAACGACGCTTCGGACCGGCCTGAACACGGTCGATGGCCTCGTCGATGGCGCGGTTGTCGATGAGCTGGGCGCCGGCACGGGCGCACAGCAACGCGGCTTCGTTCAACACGTTGGCAAGGTCGGCGCCGGTGAAGCCCGGCGTGCGCACGGCGATCATATGCAGGTCGACGTCCGGCACGAACGGCTTGCCCTTGGCGTGTACCTTCAGAATCGCCTCGCGGCCTTCCAAATCAGGTGCTTCGACGGCCACCTGACGGTCGAAACGACCCGGGCGCAGCAATGCCGGATCGAGCACATCCGGACGGTTGGTCGCAGCGATGATGATGAGGTTCGTATCGTTGTCGAAGCCGTCCATCTCGACGAGCAGCTGGTTCAGCGTCTGTTCGCGTTCGTCGTGGCCACCGCTCATGCCGGAACCGCCACGCTTGCGGCCGACGGCGTCGATCTCATCGATGAAGATGATGGCCGGAGCGTTCTTCTTGGCCTCATCGAACAGGTCACGCACACGGGAGGCGCCAAGGCCCACGAACATCTCCACGAAGTCGGAGCCGGCCATGGAGTAGAACGGCACGCCGGCCTCGCCTGCGATGGCGCGCGCCAGCAGCGTCTTACCGGTGCCTGGAGGGCCGTACAGCAGCACGCCGCGCGGAATGCGGGCGCCCAAAGCCTTGTAACGGGACGGGTCCTTGAGGAAGTCCTTGATTTCCTCGACCTCCTGCACGGCAGCGTCTTCGCCGGCCACGTCGGAGAACTTGGTGGTCGGGGTCTGGCCGTCGAGCAGTTTGCCGCTGTTCTTCTTGCCGCCCATGCCGAACATGCCGCCGGCGGCACCGCCCATACGGCTCATCAGGAACCAGAACAGGCCGAAGATGATCAGGAACGGCAACAGCGAGGTGAGCAGGTAGGTCCAAATGCTGGTCTGCTGCATGGACGCGGTCCAGCCCTTGGCCGGATCGGCCTTCTGCACGGCCTTGACCACGGCCGCGGACTGCGCATACGTGTAGTAGAACTGCACGTTCTTGCCGTAGTTCTTCGTACGTCCGGTGTCCGGGTCGGTGGCGGAGTAATCGCTCGACAGCTTGAGCTTGACCTGCTGGGTGTTGTCCACGATCGTCGCATACTCGACGGTGTTGCCGTTGAGGATCTGCATGCCATCCTTGGTGTCGATGGTCTGCGAGCCCGCACCGGCGAAAAGCTGGAACATGGTCACGGCAAGCAATGCCACGACCACAACCCACAGCCACGGCGACTGCCAGAACGGACGGGGACCGTTGGACTTGTTGCCGTTCGCCCCGCTGCCACCGTTCTTGCCGTCATTGTTGCGGCTAAACGGATTGGTGAACGGGTTATTGCCCCCGTTGGGCTTGTTGCCGCCGCCATTGCTTGGCGGCTGGTTCGGACCAGGGAAACTCATGCCTGACCTCCTTCATAGACTGACGGCTTCAGCACCGCGATCGAATCGAGGTTGCGGTAGTACTCGTCGTAATCCAAGCCGAAACCGACCACGAATTCATCGGGAATCTCACGTCCCTTGTATTTCACATCAACATTGACCTTGCGACGTGCCGGCTTCTCCAGAAGCGCAAAAATTTCCACGGAAGCCGCTCCACGGCGCTTGAGCTCGTCGACCAGCCAAGCCAGGGTGATGCCCGAATCGATGATGTCCTCAACGATCAGCACATGGCGTCCTCGCACATCCGTGGACAGATCCTGACGAACCGTGATCTTGCCGCTCGACTCCGTGCCGGAACCGTAGCTCGACAGGCTCATGAAATCCATTTGGACCGGAATGCTCATGGCCTGGGAAAACGCCGCAAGCGTGTTCACGGCCCCCTTGAGCACGCAGACCAGCAGCGGGTTCTTGCCACGATAGTCTTCACTGGCTTGTGCCGCGGCACGGTTGATGATGTCGGAGATCTCTTCTTTGCTGATCAGCTCGTGATCAATGTCTTCTTGTACGTCAGCGATTCGCATGCCCACCATCTTGGCACATGCGAATGACGTGTTTCTGGCTATATGCTGAATATCCGCTGGGAAGATTCACACGTGGCCGTTCACAGCTTCGGCAGACCGGCCACGAATGTGTCGATGGCCGCCTTCGCCGCCGCGAAATCGGTGGGATTGTTGACGATCACCGCGAAGGTCAACGCTCCGCCGTTCAACCGCGACACATTGCCGGTCATGGAGGTCACGTCGCCCAGACTGCCGGTTTTCACACGGATCAGCCCCGCTTCGTCAGCATCGTTCAGACGGCTCTCAGCGGTGCCGACGAAGCCCATGACGGACATTCCTTCGGCTGCGGCCGCCCCCGATCCCGCAGCCAGATTGCGCAGTTGCACTTCGAGCAGGGTGCGCGCCGTCAGTTTCGAATCCTCCGTAAGTCCCGAACAATTGCGCATGTCGAGCCCGGTCGTAGTGATGCCTTTGCGCTCCAGCACGCTTTTCACAGCCTGCACCGCGCCAGCCGGCGAATTGTCCGCGCCGACCTGCAACGCCAGCAGCCTGCCGAATTCCTCGGCGAGCGAATTGTCGGAATGCCGCATGGTGAACGCCATAATCTCGTTCAACGACGCCGAACGCACGGAGGCAAGCGGATGGGATGCCCCCGCAACCGTGCCTTGCGATACAAATCCCTGAACCGTGATGCCCTGTTCGGCCAGCCGCTGCTGGAACACCAGCGCCGCGTCACGCGCCGGCTGCATGCTCAATGCCGGATACGCCGAGAACACATCAGGATTGGCCGGACCTGTCCCGTTCCAATTCCTGCCGCCGTCCACGGCCATGGAAGCTGTCGGGGCGTAGTACAGGTGGTCCGTGTCGAGTTCGGCGATGCCTTGCGGCCAGCGGTCGTTGCCGAACAGTGTGTCGTCATAAGCCAATGTCACGGAGGTGATGCCACGCTGCCGCAACGCCTGTGCGGTCCGCCCGGCAAGCGTGCCCAATCCGGCACGTCCGTTGATGTGGTTCGCGTCGGACGCTCCGGCTCCCAACAGCATGTCGCCGTTGCCTTTGAGCACCAGCCGCGCGGTGCCGTCCTGGGACTGTTCCAGATAGGTCTGCGTGTCCAGGGTCTTGCCCATGTCGAGTTCGACGGCGGCCGCATACGCCGTCAACGTTTTCATGGTGGATGCTGGCGTGCGGGGCACGTCGATGTTGTTTTCCGCGACCACGTTGCCCGACGCGTCGGCGATGGCGATGGAGAATTCGCCGCCGAAGCCGGCGGCTGAGGCTCGGAACGCGTCGGTCAGCGCGCGCGCAGCGGCCGGATCGATGGTCTTGGAAGCGTCGATGTCGGCGATCACGTCGGCCGCCTCGATCGAACGGCCGGCAGCGGCGACCGTCGAATGTTCGACATGGCGCAATGTGAGGACGCCCGGTGCGACATCGCACACGTCGGCCACTGCATAGCCGACGCACAGTGCGACGGTGGCCACGACGGAAACCGCCACCGTGATCGCTCGGCGTCGTCGCGTATAGCGGTAATCGCCAGCGTCATCCATAGCCAAACCACACCCTCTCTTCGTCATCTTTTCACCATCCGCACCGTATGGATCGCCACGAAACATCTCATGACCGTTCACACCGCCGCGGGCAAGCCTCAGCCCTTATGCTCGATCGGCTTCCATTCGGACTTGGCGAACACCGCCTGGAACGAAATCGGCACATAGCTCAGCATGTAGATCGGGAAGGCCAGCACGTAGGCGAGCAGCTCCTTGTTGGTGGCGCCCACGTGATCGCGTTCCGCCACGATGGTCAATGCGGCGAGTCCCATCATGCCGATCACCGATATCACAATGCCGGATGTCCAGCCGGTCAGCGAATTCAGCTGGCTTTGCCATGTCACGAAACCGCAGGCGGCGAACAGCATGCCCAACAGCACGCGTGCGATGCCGAGCACGGTGAACGGGCACAGCAGCAGCGTGAAATCGACGGCGGAGAAATCACGTTCCCTGACCGCGCGCTTGATCAACGCCGGTCCGTAATAGCGGAACACCTGCAGGAAGCCCTTGCTCCAACGCAGGCGTTGACGCCAGCTTTGCGCGAAGGTGACCGGCTGCTCGTCGTACAGGATGGCGGTGCCGCAGTAGCCGATGCGGTCGCCGTGCAGCACGCTGTCCATGGTGAATTCCAGATCCTCGGTGAGTAGGTGGAATTTCCAGCCGTTGTTGCGACGCATGATCTCCTGGGAGAACATGAAGCCGGTGCCGCCCACGTGGCAGCTGTTGCCGAGCCACATGCGGGAGGCGGAAACGAAGCGCGATTCGCGGATGAACCACAACGCGGAACCGGACGACACCCAATTGTCGGACAGGTTCACGGAATTGCGGTAGCTGGTGAGGATTTTGAAACCGGCTTGGAAGCCCTTGTTCATTTCCTCGATGTAGTGCTTGTCGAGTTTGTTGTCGGCATCGAACACGAAAAAGGCGTCATACGGGTCGGATGCGCCCGACTCGTTCATCTGGTCGAGCAGATAGGTCAGCGCGTAGCCTTTGCCGACCTGCTCCTTGTTGAATCGTTCGATGACGTGGCATCCCATGTTTCGGGCCACTTCGGCGGTGTTGTCGGTGCAGTTGTCGGCCACCAGCCAGATGTCGATGAGCTCGCTCGGATAGGTTTGCGAATGCAGGCAGTCGATGAGGTTGCCGATGACGTTCGCTTCGTTTCGCGCGGAAATCAGCACCGCGTACCGTTTGTTCATCGGCGCTTCGGGGAACTTGATCGGCTTGGCGAACAGCGAGATGACGATGCAGACCGCTTGGTAGAGCATGCCGGCGCCGCCCAAAACCACCAGCACGACATCAAGTACGCTCAGCAATACCATTAACGCCACCTACTTCTCGGATTGTCATCCGTTCCCTGCGATTGCGACCCGTCCGCTACCTGCGGTCCGGCTTCCGTCTGCGCTCCGTCCGCTTCCGCGGTTCCCCGCAGCGGCTTGCGATCGACCCCGTCCAACACGTGCTTCGGAATGGCGACGGTCTGCGATTCGTCGGCATCCCCGGTCTCGTCGGACCGAGTGATATTGTACGCCTGCTCCTGCAGGAAGCGCACGTCGTCGGGAATCGGCACATGCGCGCTCGACCCCTGCACGGCGCGCGGCACGGCGTGCAGGTGCTCGCTGATGACTTCGGCGCCTTCCACCAGCTTCGACTTCTTGTCCGGAACCGGATCGTCCATCAGCGGCGAATCGACCAGATCGTACCGCTTGGTGTAGGTGCGGGCGATTGTCTGGATCGAGGCGACGATAGGCAGCGCCAGGAACGCGCCGATCGCGCCGAACAGCGAGCCGAAGGCCAGGACGGCAAGGAAGGCGACCGCATCGTTGACGTCCATGGTGCGGCGGGAGATCTTCGGCGCGAAGATCAGGTTTTCGATCTGCTGGTAGACGCAGATGAACGCCACCACGGCGATCGCCTGCCACAAACCACAGCTGCCCCAGGCGAACAGCACCGGCAACGCGCCGCCGATGTACGTGCCGAGCATCGGGATGAACTGCGATACGACGCCGCAGAACAACGCCAACGGCATCCAATACGGCACGTGCAACGCCATCAGGCAGATCGAGGTGAAGAACGCGTTGAGCACGGCGAGGATAGCACGTGAGAACAGGAACGATGAGATCTGCGTCTGGCTGACGGTCCAGACGAACAGGAACCGGCGCTGCGCGGAGGGAGCCATCCACTGGCAGGCCGCGCGGCGCAGCTTCGGGCCGGCCGCCGAAATGTAGAACGTGGTCATGATCACCGTCATGAGGTTCAGCAGGAAGCTGAAGAATCCGGACACCGTGCTGATGGCGGTGCCCGCGAAATCCGTGACCCACGAGGTCTGGATGTTCTTCAGAATCTCACCGCCGAGACTGTTGATCTCAGGAAGCTTGAAATCCGTGTATTGCGCCACGAAATCGCAGATCTGCTGGTAGAGGGCCGGCAGACCGTTGCACAAAGCGATGACCTGCTGCACGAACAGATTGCCGAACAGACCGAACATCACGCAAAGCAGGACACCCAACATCAGCAACGCGAAAATCGAAGCGAACGAACGCTTCCAGCCATGCTTGACCAGCGGAATCACCACCGGCTCCACGGCGAGCGCCAGGAACAGCGAGATGACGACGTCGATGATGAGGTATTCGATTTTGCCCCAACTGCGCCAGCAGAAGGAGAGCAGCACGATGGCGATGGCGATGTACAGCAGCGCGCGACCCAGCCATTCCGGAGGTCTGCGTGGATCGCCTTTCGCAGGGAACAGCGTGCCGAGATCCCAACGCATTTCGTCGGTATTGCCGCACTGTCCGGACGTTCTCGTCCTCTTGTCCGTATCCATATGCTGTTCGCGTTCGCTCATGGCTCCTTATTGTAGACAGGCACCGTGTACGGGCTGGAACCTATTCTTGAAACCATGCTGAACGTTTCAATTGTCATCCCCGCCTGGAATGAACAGGAGCGTATCAACGATTGCCTGCTCAACGCCACCCGGCAGACCGTGATGCCTCATGAGGTGATTGTCGTCGATAACCGTTCCACTGATTCGACCGTTGCCGTGGTGGAGCAGTTCATGAAGGACCATCCGGAAGCGCCGGTGAAGCTGCTGCATCAGGATGATGAGCAGGGTCTGATTCCAACGCGTGATTATGGTTTGAATCATGCCACCGGCGATATTCTTGGCCGTTTCGATGCCGACTGCATGATCCGCCCGGACTGGGTGGAGGTGGTGTCCGGCATTTTCACCGAGGATCCGGATGCGATGGGCGCCACCGGTCCGGTGATGTATTACGATTTGCCGAGCCGTCATTTCGGGCTTCGCGGGGACAATTCCACCCGCAAACGTATTTATAGGGCCGATGATGGGCAACCTCTGCTGTTCGGTTCCAACATGGCCCTGCGCGCCACCGCCTGGCGCGAAATCGCCGACGAGGTCTGCCAAGACAAGGCGGATGTGATGCATGAGGACATCGACATCTCGCTGCATCTGTTGGGCAAGGATCTCAAGACCGTGTATTGTCCGCGGATGATCGCGGGCATCAGCGCACGTCGTATGGACACGTCTCCGGCATCGTTCCTCAACTATATGCGCCGTTTCAAGAACACGTTCAACGCGCATCCGCAGCATTACCGCAAGCACAAGCCGGAAATCCTCATCACCGCGTTATATCCTGTGATGCATCTGCTGTATCCGGTGTGGCAGAAGGTGTTGAACACCGCTGATATCAATCCGGCCGAGGCCGCGTGGATCAACGAGCAGATGGAATTGGCCGAACAGGAAGGCCATGAGCTGTATGACGACACTCCCACTGATGAGGAGTGGAGCGAGAAGCACGAGGAATAGCGATTAGGTATAGCGATTATTCGCGGCGTATTTTCCGCGGATAGCGAACGGACGGCACCGACCATGCGATCGATGCCGTCCGTTTTGTTTTTACGATTGCGGTTTTGCGATTGCGCCTACCGCAGTCGGACCTACATCAGGCTCTTGTAGATGGCGAGGATGTCTTCCTGGGTGGCCTGGCGCGGGTTGCCCGGCGTGCACACGTCGTGGAAGGCGTCATGGGCCAGCGGCTCCAGGTCGGCTTCGGTGGCGCCAACTTCGGAGATCTTGGTCGGGTTCTTCAGATCCACGGTGAGCTTGTGCACCGCCTGGACGGCCTCTTCACGCACGGTTTCGATGTCGCCGGTGTAGGCATCGGCGATACCGAAGGCGTCGGCGATGTCACGGTACTTCTCGCCGGTGTAGTCCTTGTTGTATTCCATGACCGGGGCCAGCAGGATGCCGTTGGCCACACCGTGCGCCACGCCGAGGCGGCCGCCCAGCGGGTGGGCCATGCCGTGCACCAGACCGAGGCCGACGTTGGAGTAGGCCATGCCGGTGATGTAGGAGGCGTAGGCCATCTGTTCGCCGGCCGGAATGTCTCCATCGGCGCTCTTGGCGAGGTTCTTGGCGATCATGCGGATGGTCTGCATGGACAGGCAGTCGGACAGGCTCCACGCGCCCGGTGTGATATAGCCTTCGATGGCGTGGGTCAGGGCGTCGAGTCCGGTGGCCACCTTGAGGCCGCGCGGCATGGAGTCGGTCAGGTCCGGATCCACGAAGGCGACGATTGGGATGTCATGCGGGTCGACGGCCACGAACTTGCGCTTGTTGGCCGTGTCGGTGATCACATAGTTGATGGTCGTTTCGGACGCGGTGCCAGCGGTGGTCGGCACACCGAAAATCGGCACGGACGGGTTCTTGGTGTCGGCCACGCCTTCAAGGGACAGCACGTCGGCGAATTCCGGATTGGCAGTCACGATGCCGATGCCCTTGCAGGTGTCCTGCGGGGAACCACCGCCCAGACCGATCAGGAAGTCGGCTCCGGAGGCTGCGAACTTGGCGACGCCATCCTGGATGCACTCGACCGGCGGATTCGGCTTGACGTTGTCGAACACCTCATACGGCATGCCCGCCTCGTCAAGAACGTCGGTGACCTTCTTGACGGTGCCGGTCTCCAGCAGCACCGGATCAGTGACGATGAACGCCTTGGTGAAGCCATGGGACCTGGCGACGCCCGGAATCTCCTTGATGGCTCCGCGGCCGAAATACGCGGTCTGGTTGAAAATCATGCGATAGACCATAGTGCTCTCCTTTAAGCGACTGTGTGTTCATGGGCTCCGGCATCCTTTGCCGTAAAGCCAACGCTCCCATCATAAACCCATTTTCGACCGGCATGCGGCCAACGACACCGCAGTATTACACGAGCTTTCCACCCAGCAGAAGAAAACCAGACGAGACATCGCCGGATATCAAATAATTCGCTCCAAGCGAGCCGATCCCTCCCATTTCGAAGACCCACATGGTCTCGTCCACGGATTTGCCGTCCACGACAATCGTTTATCCACCTGCGCCGTAGTTTATCAACACTAGGAACAAAATTCCCTCTTAGTTAGGAGCAGCGATAACAAGAGATAATTGCATCGATACCACAGAAACCATGAAACAGTGAAGAAAAACCTTATACAAAACAATAAACCCCGAATCTCTCCGGGGTTTCCATGGTGGCTCCGAGCGGCATCGATCCGCTGACCTAACGATTTTCAGTCGTTCGCTCTACCAACTGAGCTACAGAGCCATGAACAACTTGCGCTGTTCCAGCGACCACGGCCGGACTTGAACCGGTGACCTCCGCCGTGACAGGGCGGCGCTCTAACCAACTGAGCTACGCGGCCATTGCCACCTTGTTTCCAAGGTACGTACCCCCTGAGAGAGTCGAACTCTCGTTGTCAGATTGAAAGTCTGGTGTCCTAACCGTTAGACGAAGGGGGCGCTTTCAGCGTTTCCGCTTGACAACTTGCCCTACTATACGCGAATCTGGCCGACATGCAAACCTCGGCGTGTCGCGCCGGTGTCACACACCGCCACAATAAGACAGGAATCCTCGTAAAACACTGAAATTCCAAGCCTTATCGCATTACACGCGACGATAGGTGAAATCGTGAATCACGCGCCCGGCGGCAAGTCCCTTCTTCTCGAAATTGGTCAAAACACGGCCATCGAATCGCTCGGATTCAGCGAAATCGGCGTGTCGCAATGCGGCCGCCTCATCCGCGTTGCCTTTGCCGACGTGCTCGACGGGCAGGCTCACGGTCAATGCGCCGTCGTTATGGAAGCCGTCCAGCCCGTCCATCACCTCATGGACGTGCAGCGCGTAATCCTCGATGTCGGTGGCGATGCGCCACACGCCTTCGTCCGTCAACGCGCGGTGGATGTCCGCGGCGAGCTCGGGCTGTACGATGCGGCGCTTGTGATGGCGCATCTTCGGCCACGGGTCGGGGAAGAACGTCCACACTTCGGCGATCGAGCCGTCGACGGCCGCCTTGAACAGTTCTGGCGCGTTGATCTGGGCGATCCGCAGGTTCTTCAGGTTCTGCTTGCCGGCGAGCAGCAGCGTGTGCGCCACGCCCGGATCGTAGACCTCCAGCGCAAGGAAGTTGACGTCCGGCTGGGAAGCTGCGGCGGCAACGACGTTCTCGCCTTGCCCGGAGCCGATTTCCACGATCAGAGGATTGGCATTGCCCCACGTTTCGCGGATATAGGCCTGGTCGAACACGAAACCCTCACGCACGTCGAGGGACCCTTCGCCCGCGTTGATGTTCAGCAGATACGTATCGGCGTAGGCGTCCCAGGCCCGCTGCAGTCGCGCATCAAGGCGCGCAGAGCGGCGCACGAAGGACAGTACTTTGCGGCCGTAAAGAGCAGGCCTGCCATCGACTGTCGGTTGTACGTCTGGCACGTTTTCTTCTATTTCACGGCCATTATTCGGCGTGTTTTCGTCTTGTTGCATACCCTAATTTATAGAGGAAACGCAGGAACGAACGAGTTATGTGCGTTCGTGTTCACGTGCTATACTCAAATTGTTCAAAAGGTAACAAATCTGAGCAAAAAGTGAACAATGGTTGACATTTTTTCAAATCATCAAAGTTCACCGCTCATTTGAAGGAAAGGCCAGAACATGACAGTTCTCGTCACTGGTGGGTGCGGATACATCGGCGCCCACGTCGTTCACGCTCTTCATCAGGCCGGCGAAAAGGTTGTCGTCGTCGACGATCTGAGCTACGGCAAGCCCACCCGCATCGAGGCTCCCGCCTGTACGGCATGGACATCGCCGCTCCGGGCGCCGGCGAGCGCCTCGCGGAGATTATGAAGGCCGAAGGCGTCGATTCCGTGATTCATTTCGCGGCCCGCAAGCAGGTCGGCGAATCCGTCGAGAAGCCGCTGTGGTACTACCAGCAGAACCTCAACGGCATGCTCAACGTGCTGATCGGCATGCGCGATTCCGGCGCCAAGAAGCTCGTCTTCTCCTCCTCCGCCGCCACCTACGGCGTGCCGCCGGTCGATGTGGTGCCGGAAGACGTCGTGCCGATGCTGCCGATCAACCCGTACGGCCAGACCAAGCTGTTCGGCGAGTGGATGGCCCGCGCCTGCGAGGAACCGTATGGCATCCGCTTCTGCGGCCTGCGTTACTTCAACGTGGCCGGCTGCGGCCCGGTGGAACTTGAGGATCCGGCCATCCTGAACCTCATCCCGATGCTGTTCGACCGTCTGAAGAAGGGCAAGGCCCCGGCGATCTTCGGCGATGACTACCCGACTCCGGACGGCACCTGCGTGCGCGACTACATCCACGTGTCCGATCTGGCCGACGCGCATATCGCCGCGCTGAAGTATCTGGACCGCGACGAGCGCAAGTATGACGCGTTCAACGTCGGCACCGGCGAGGGCACCTCCGTGCGCCAGATCGTCGATGAGGTCAAGAAGGTCACCGGTCTGCCGTTCAAGGAGACCGTCATGGGCCGCCGCGCCGGCGATCCGCCGCACCTGATCGGCTCCCCGAAGCGCATCAACGAGGAGATGGGCTGGCACGCCAAGTACAATGTCGAGGACATTGTGAAGTCCGCTTGGGACGCATGGCAGGCCAACCCGGAGCACCACATCGACGTCGACACCTGGAAGCAGACCGACTGAGATTCGTCTCCTTTCCCGCGAAACTGCGGCGCGCCACGCCCAACACACCGTGACACGCCGCAGTTTTGCATAATTGCGATTTTGCCGTAATATTTCTATCTGTTGTCAGTCGCAAGACCGAAACAACGGCCGCGTAGCTCAGTTGGTTAGAGCGCCGCCCTGTCACGGCGGAGGTCACCGGTTCAAGTCCGGCCGTGGTCGCCACCAAACCCCAGCCCAATCCGCTGGGGTTTTTCTTTTACCCTCACCCTCCCCTCCCACGCCAATTCACGCTTCCCAACCGTCAAGACATAACTTGCCCACAAAAACGAGGCGCCCCACAAAAATCAAAAAACGCAACTTACCCACAGAACGAAGCAACATCGCAACCTGCCAATAAAAACGAGGTGGAGGCCGGCATATGCGTTGCAAGGCCGTAAGCTCGGCCGAACGGCCTTGAGTGTGCCTTGCAACGCATATGCCGGCCTCCACCGGACACCCCGCAATCGCAACATCGCAAAAACGCCGTATATTCAATCCCACCAAACACCGCAACATCAGAAAAATCGCAACTTCCCAACACAGCCACCCCCCCAAAAAAAATCGCAATAAATCGCAAAAACAAAAAACGGCACGCTTGAAACCATCAAGCATGCCGCAATCGCAATAAAAAATCAGTTCTGCAACTGCTGTTCGACCCAATCGACGATATATGGCGCCACCTCTTCGATTTGGTCGATCGCCACTTCGAATTCGCGCGGACCACCGTACCACGGATCCACCAGGTCGATGCTGTCCTCACGTCCCGCGGCCGGCTTCGGCAGATTCGGGTCGAAGCTGCGGTACATGTGCACTTCGCTGCGCTTGGCTTGCGGCAGCTGACGGAGCAGCGCGCGCATGTGCGAGGCGGTCATCGGCAGGAACAGGTCGGTGCGTTCGATTTCGTCGCGCGTGATGCGATGCGCGAAATGGTGCGATGGCAGCTCGTAGCCGCGTTCCTTAAGTACCTTGACGGCACGGCGGTCGATCGGATTGCCGTATTCCTCGTCGCTGACGCCGCTGGATTCGACGTTGACCTTGTCAGCCAAGCCGCGGCGCTCGAATTCGGCGCGCAGAATGATTTCAGCCATGGGTGAACGGCAGATGTTGCCCGTGCACACGGTCATCACGGTATACATGAAAAGTTACTCCTCGTGGTTTCTTTCGTACGTCACGAAACGGAAGCCTTCGACTTGGTCGTTTCCTTTCCGCGCCTTCTGCCACGTGCCTTCCTCGGCCACGCGCCATGCTCCGGATTCCACCAATGCGTGGATATCGGGCGCGTAGGTGTCGGCGTTCACGTGCATGCTGATCTGCGTCACATACGCCTTGTCGGCGAATGGCATCGCTTCCTCGAATACTTTGGCTCCGCCGATGACCCAGATTTCACTGCGGTCCAAGCCGTCATCCGGAATGGCCTCCTGACGGGCCAGATCCAACGCGTCATCCAGCGAATCCACCACGGTGGCGCCCGGCGCGAAATAGGACGGGTCATGCGAGATGACGATGTTGTCGCGGTTGGGCAGCGGACGGAACTTCGGGCTTAGCGACTCCCACGTCTTGCGGCCCATGATAACCGGATGGGAGACGGTCAGCTCCGTGAAATGCCTCATATCCTCAGGCAGATGCCATGGCATGCCGCCTTCGAATCCAATGGCACCGTCGTGACCTTCCTTGTCACAGGCCTGCGCCCAAATCAGATTCACAGAGAAGGTTTTGGGGAAATCGTCGCCCCAATCCTCCTCGTCTTCACGCCCGGCAAGTCCGGGCTCGGGTTCGTGATAGCCACTGCGGCTACTATCGTGCTCCATTTCACTCACTCCTTGAAGTCGGAACTAGGGTCAGTAGTCTACCGTCTGGCGCAGACGCGCCAGACGGCGGCAACAACCTCAGACCGCCACCGGTGCCTTGATGGTCGGATGATGCTGGTAATTCACGATTTCGAAATCGCTGTAATCGTAGTCGAACAGCGAATCGGCCTTCCTGATGCGGATCTGCGGATACGGGTACGGCGTACGGCTCAGCTGTTCCAACACCTGGTCGATGTGGTTGTCGTAGACGTGGCAGTCGCCGCCGGTCCAAACGAATTCGCCGGGCTCGAGTCCCGTCTGCTGGGCCATCATGAGGGTGAGCAGCGAATAGGAGGCGATGTTGAACGGCACGCCGAGGAACATGTCGCAGGAACGCTGGTACAGCTGGCAGCTCAGGCGGCCGTCGGCCACGTAGAACTGGAATAGGGCGTGGCATGGCGGCAATGCCATATTCTCCACTTCCGCCGGATTCCATGCGGAAACCACCATGCGGCGCGAATCGGGGTGGTTACGGATCAGGTCGAGCACATTGGAGATCTGGTCGATCGTGCGGTTCGGATCGTCCGGCGTCGGCGCCGGCCAGCTACGCCACTGCGCGCCGTAGACCGGCCCCAAATCGCCGTTCTCGTCGGCCCATTCGTCCCAAATGTGCACGTTGTGCTCCTGCAGCCAACGTACGTTCGTGGAGCCTTTGAGGAACCACAGCAGCTCGTAGGCCAGGCCTTTGAAGAACACCGTCTTCGTGGTGAGCAGTGGGAAGCTGTCTTTGAGATTGAAACGCATCTGCTGGCCGAACAGGGAAATAGTGCCCGTGCCCGTGCGGTCGGATTTCAGTGTGCCTTCCGTAAGGATTTTGCGTACCAGATCCTCGTAAGGCATGGGAATGTCCGTTTCCGGACGTGCGGGAATACGAGTACGAATGTCTGTGAGTTGTTCGGAAGTCAAAGCCATAATAGGCAAGTTTAGCCGGTGGCGTGGAGGCGGACGGCCGGGATGCGCGTTGTAAGGCCGTAAGCTTGGCCGAACGGCCTTGAGTGTGCCGCCAACGCGCATCCCGGCCGTCCGCCGGCCTCCAGCGCAATCGCAACGAATCACAAAACCGTATCGCTTCATCTTGCGGAACGCACTCCCCCACGTCCGTTTCGATGCGCTAGATTGGTATCACGGATTGGCGCGAACGGCGCGCCACAGGACATGAGGAGTTTCCATGGGCAAGAGGCTGTGGGTAGAGCGCAACAAGGACGGTTCCTGGGACGCGTTCAGCGAGGATGGCGCGCACATCAAGTTCGGCAAGGGCCGTGGCCAGTTCACGCCGGGCGATCTGATGAAGGTCGCGCTGGCCGGTTGCGCCGCGCTGTCCAGCCAGTTCGCCGTCGAGCATACGCTGGGCGATGGCAAGGGCGCGAAGATCGTGGTGGACGGTACGTATGATGCTGATACCGACGCCTACATCGGTTTCGACGAGCAGGTGGTCATCGACGCCACCGACGCCGGTTTGAGCGACGAGGACGCCGAAAAGCTCGCCGATCGCGTCAGCCGTCATATCGAGAAGGGCTGCACGGTCAAGCATACGTACGTCGAGCCGACGCCGGTGCGTATGAACGTCACCGTCAAGCACTGAGCGCACGTACCGCACATAGTTAGAGGGTGGCTGCGATTCGTTGGAATCGCAGCCACCCTCTTCTATGCGGTTTTTATATCGATTTCAGTCGATTTGCCGTACCGTCACTGACGGTCCGGATCGATCTTCGTTTCGATGGCTTCGACCACTTCCGGCTTGGCCTTGTCGACCGGCACTTCCTCGACGCCCTTGATGTCGTCGATCGCCTTCGGCGTGACGTCGGCAGGCGAGCTCGGCACGGTGTCGAGACGGGTCTCCGCGGCTTCCACATACTTGCGCGGCACCACGTAGACCGGTCCGACCGCATGCTGCAGCAGCTCCTGGCTGGTGGAGCCGAGCAGCAGGCCGGTGAAACCGCCACGTCCGCGGGAGCCGACCACGACGACGTCATGGTCGTAGCTGGCCTTGGTCAGTGCGCCGGCTGCGGGGCCGGGCACGATCTGCTTGTTGATCTTGAGGTTCGGGTATGCCGCTTCAAGCGGCTTGATGCGCACATCCAGATCCTCCTGGAAGGACGCCATGACGCCTTCGTCCTCAGAGCCCTTCATGTTCGGCACGGCGGAGATGACGTCCAGTTCGGCGCCCCACGAATCGGCGAACGCGGCCGCGATCTCCAACGCCTTCAGACCCCACTTGGATTCGTCGGAGCCGACTGCCACCTTGGTGATGGTGTTGTTCAAGTGCATCAGGTTGCCTTCGTCGTCGGTGTACGGCACCACGACGATCGGGCAGTACGCGTATGCCGGCAGGCTGGAGCTGGTGGTGCCGAGCAGTCGTTCGGCCAGACCACCCTTGCCACGGTTGCCAATGACGATGAGGTTGTAGTTGCGCGACAGTTCGACGAACACGGATGCGGGATCTCCGGTGACGATCAACGTCGATGCCTCGACGCCCTGCTCGTCGGCGATGGCCTTGGCCTTCGACAGAATCTCCTGCGCATCGTTGTGCGCGGCATTGTCATCGCCCATGGCCGTATACGTGGCATCGAAAGACACTGCCGCATAGCTTGGCAGCGAATATGCGCAGACGATCTGCAGGGTCAGTCCCGCATGCTTCGCGTAATTTGCTGCCCACCATGTCGCCTTGTAGCTGGCGTGGGATCCATCGACACCTACGAGGATTGCCTTGTCATTGATCATGAGCGACCTCCCTTGAATCAGGTTGCGGCAACGCGACTATGCGTTGCACCTGACTTCCACCATACCGCGCGACATGCGGTTTTCAAGTAACGACGCGGAAAATAACAAAGCAAAAGGGCGTATTCCTCACGGAAATACGCCCTTAGCTCAATGTCAAAGCTTCAGAAGATTCGACGAATGCTGTAGCTGCTGGGGAACACCCATGCGATGGGATCGTAGCGGGTGCCGTTCAGCTGGGAGTTGATGACCATGCCGTTGCCGACATAGATCGCGGCATGCTGCGCATTGGCGATGATGTCTCCCGGCTGCGCGTCGGCGAGGCTGCCAACCGCGCGACCCACAGTCGCCTGAGCACCGGAGTAATGCGGCAGGGAAACGCCCATCTGGCCGTAGACATACTGCACGAAACCGGAGCAATCCCAACCGGACGGGGTATTGCCGCCGGACACATACGGAACCTTGCCGACGAACTGGTTCGCGAACGTCAGCAGGCTGGACACGCTGGCCCCATCAGGCGGCGTCACGGTGAAGGAACCGCTGCTGCTGAGGTCGCTTCGAGCGGCGGAACGAGAAGCGGCTTGGGCCTGTGCTTGAGCCTGGGCCTGCTGCTGACGCTGCTGTTCCGCTGCCGCTGCGGCGGCTTCGGCGTCTTTTTCGGCTTGAGATTTGGTTTGGGGAACGTTCAGGCTTTCCACACCGCCCCAGTCGGAATCGGATTCGACCTGGGTGGACGATGCCTCCGCGAGGATGTTCTTCTTCACGGCGTTGGTCTTCGGGAACGAACGGGTAGCAACGACAGCATCTTGCGTGGCGCCATCATTGGCTGCCAGCGCGGCAGGTGCCACCCCGGCGAAAGTAAGAGCGGCCGCGGCGAGCGCAGCAATCACGGAACAATGCTTAATATGCTTCATCGAATCCTTAGCTTACAGCATCCCTCTTACAAGAAAAGGGGCACGGTCGTCGGTAGGGAAACTCAGTAGTGAATATACTGGAAATCGCCCACGTTCGTGAGCGTGCGGGAATACGTGCCGCCATTGAGGGAGGCGCCGGATTCAGAGGTCACGATCGAGCCGTCGTCGTTGATTTTCTCAACGATGGCGACGTGGCCGTAATACGAGTCGGAACCTTCCTGGCCTGCGGCGAACACGATGATATCGCCGACATGGCGCGGCGTGTTATCAACCCAATAGCCCAAGGCGCGGGCCGAATCGGCCCACTGGCAACCGTTGCCCATGTGGGAGCCTGCAGGCAGACCGAGCTGATGGCGGCGCACATACACCCACCACGTGCACTGGCTGAACTCGTAGGCGTTGCCGACGTCTCCGGTGGCATGGTTCGGATTGAAGTTAGCCGGTAAGGCGCTGCTGTCTTGGTCCATCAGGACGGCGACGTTCGGATTGTCGGCGATGGACTTGGACATCAGGCTGGCGTCCATGGAGGCGCTGGTGTCTCCCAGCTGCCAACCGCCGTTGTTGCTGGTGGAAGCCAGTTCCTTAAGGGCGGTACGTCCTTCGGAACGGGATGCCGCTCCATCGGACACACGTTTGATCTGGGACGTTTCGGTACCGTCGTCCGCAAGCACCAGTCGGGATGCGTTCTGCTGGCTGAACGCCAACGCGGTCGCCGCGGTGCCGACAAGCGCCGCCAACGAAGCGGAGGTCACCAACGCGGATTTGCGGGAAGCGGCTTTGGCGGCCTCACGCATGGCACGGCGGCTCATTGGAGCCACTTCATTCAGTTTATCCACGACTTCCGGAGCGAGTCCGACTACGGCGCCGCCTTCCGCCAGCTGTGCCATTCGCACGGCCTTAGCGGTATGGGAGCCCCGGTTCGCCGTGAACAACGCCTTGGATAGGCTGAATTGCGCGTGCGAAACCTTGGCAGCTTTATGCGCCGCATGCCTCATATATCAATCACTCCTTGCGGATTGCGAAACCGTCGCAGCTTATGACCGCGCACGGTTACAGAACCGTCACAAGGGTAAGGGTACACCGACATAGGGATTATCATCAAGACCCCGTCCTTGCGCAAATAATTCGCCACGGGTGGAGGAACGTCCGGAAAACGGCCATATCAACGCGCAATCCGACCTTCTGACTACCCTTGGATGACATGACGAACACTGTGAACATTCCTACCAACATGCTTCCGGAGGATGGACGTTTCGGCTCGGGGCCGAGCAAAATCCGTCCGGAGCAGGTCCAGGCGCTCGACGCGGGCGCGCGCAATCTTCTGGGCACCTCGCACCGCCAGACCCCGGTCAAGCAGGTGGTCGGCTCCATCCGCGAAGGCCTGTCGAATTTCTTCCAGATTCCCGACGGCTATGAGGTCGTGCTGGGCAACGGCGGCGCCAGCGCGTTCTGGGACATCGCCTGCGCGTCGCTTATCACCCGCAAGGCGGCGTTCGGCACGTACGGCTCCTTCAGCGCGAAATTCGCCAAGTCCGCGCAATCCGCGCCGTTCCTTGAGGATCCGGAGATCTTCGCGGGCAAACCGGGCACGTATCGCCTGCCGGAGCTCACCGAATATGTGGACGCTTACTGCTGGGCGCACAACGAAACGTCCACTGGCGTGGCGGCCCCGGTCAAGCGTGTCGAAGGTTCCAAGGAGCAGGGCGCGCTGACTCTGATCGATGCCACGAGCGGCGCCGGCGCGCTGAACGTGGATATCAGCCAGACCGACGCCTACTACTTCTCCCCGCAGAAGGCGTTCGGCTCCGACGGCGGCCTGTGGATCGCCGTGCTTTCCCCGGCTGCGATCGACCGCGCCTACGGCATCGCTAAAAGCGTCAGCCTGCCGGGCGCGCGACGCTGGATTCCTCCGTTCCTGTCCCTGACCTCCGCCATCGAGAACTCCCGTAAGGACCAGACGCTGAACACGCCCGCCGTGGCCACGCTGGTCATGCTGGAGAACCAGGTGCGCTGGCTTAACGACAATGGCGGCCTCGCCTGGGCCACGGCGCGTTGCGCACGTTCCGCGTCGCTGCTGTACCAGTGGGCGGAGAGGTCCGATTACGCGCAGCCGTTCGTTTCCGACGAAAACGCACGTTCCAACGCCGTGGTCACCATCGACCTTGACGAGAGCATCAACGCTTCCCAAGTGGTCGCCGCGTTGCGCGAGAACGGCATTATGGACACCAACGGCTACCGCAAGCTCGGCCGCAACCAGCTGCGCATCGGCGTGTTTCCGTCCGTGGAGCCGAGCGACGTCGAGGCGCTTACGAAGTGCGTCGATTACGTGGCCGAGCACCTGTGACGCGCGCACCGAGGTAAGGTAACGGTATGAAATTTGCTCCGATTATCGACCAAGCGTGCGCAAACCCTCCCCCAAACCGGTGCGCGTCGACCTGCGGAAGGTGTTCACGTTCGGCACCGCATTATGGGCCATCGCCTTGGTGATCTGCATAATTCTGCTGGCCTTCGGCATCAATGTCGAACGATTGCAGACCATGTGCGCCGCCGGCACGGTGATCGGCGTGCTCATGCTGGTTTGGGAGCATTTCGACCGGTGGGACTACCGCCGTCTTGGCGAATAACCCGACCGGCGGTTCAGCCAATCGCGAAATAACCGGTAACAACATTGGGCCGCTTCCGCACCAACCTGCGGAAGCGGCCCTTTGCCGTATATGGCGTGTCCCAACGCTCTGCAATCGCCGCTAATTTCTGGCGACCGGCAGCTCCAACGTAAACGTGCTGCCCTGTCCCGGAGCGCTCCACACCGAAGCGGAGCCATGGTGGGTCAACGCCACATGCTTGACGATGGCAAGGCCCAAACCGATGCCTTCCTCGGAATACCCATTCTGGTTGCCGCCACGGTAGAACCGTTCGAAAATACGGCTTTGCTCCTTCTGTGCAATGCCGCAACCACGGTCAAGCACGCTGAGCAGCACTTTGGTGCCGTCCTCGTTCGGCTTGACGGATACGGTTATGCCCTTGCCGTCCGGTGAATAGGAGATGGCGTTTTCGAGCAGCTTTGCGACCGCGGCCTGAATCTGCTCGCCTTCCCCGTTGATGTCCAGCGATTCGTCGCCATCGATTTCAATGTCGATGCCGCGCCGTTGCGCCATGTCGCGATGCGCGCCGACGACGGTTTTCACCTGTTCCATGACGTTGATACGGTTGCTCGCCGTCGGCAGAATCGGTTCCTGCGCCTTGATAAGCAGCAGCAGGCCGGACACCATATGTTCCATGCGAGCGCAGGATTGGCGCAGTTTTACGGTGTTCCCCTCAATCGCGGCCTTATTGTCCGAGTCATGTTCCAACGCGTCCGCAAGCTCCTCCAGCGACTGCGTCGGCTTGAGGAGCTGCTCCGAAACGTTGGTGATGAAGGAATCACGGATCTGGGAGAAACGGACGGTTTCGCTCACGTCGGAAACCAGCACCACCACAAAGCGTTCGTTGAGCCTGCCTACGATCACCTTCAGCCAGTTCGGGCGGGACACCGTGGTCACCGGCTTGTCCGGCGATTGGCCGATCAACGCCTGTTTGGCAACCTCCCGCATGGTTGGCTTCCCTGCTTTCGGAGCCTTCTTCGGCTCATGCAACGTGGTCGTGGTCAGGCTGAACTGCTTCTTGCCGCCGTGGGCACGGACCTCGTGCACCGCGCTTGCCACGGTGTCATCGGCGATGGCGTCGTCCCGCACCACGCCAAGGGCGTAGGCGTCCGGATGCGCGCGTATCACCTCGTCATGCTCGTCGACCACGATGGAGGCCAGCGGCAGTATGGACAGCAACGTGTTCGTCGCGTCGTCCAAAGTATCATCATTGTTGCGATCGTCACCATGGCGATGTGTCAGATTGCGCCACCACGTGCCTACGGATTCAAACATGTCTTCATTCTCGCACACCCTGACGTTCCCCGATGAATGGTCGTGGCGCGATTTTCGTGAACGCAGGGTGAACGTGCCGGTGAACATTGGCGGAACAACACGTCCGTCACGTGCGAATCCGCCACTTCCCTAATACACTTGGGAGAGGTTATATCCGAACCCGATATTGACATACGTGAAGCATTTGAAAGGCAAGCATATGCGCGTTATCTTCAATGAAGAGCTCAAGGCAGTCGCCGATGACCTCGACCGCATGGCGCAAGACGTTCGCAAGGCAATCAATGGTGCCGGCGACGCGTTGCTGAACCAGAATCTTGAAGCCGCCCAGGCCGTCATCGACGGCGACATCGAAATCGATGCCCTCGAATCCAGCGTCATCGACCAGTGCGTGAAGCTGCTGGCCAAGCAGAACCCGGTGGCCACCGATCTGCGTGTGGTCGTCTCCACCCTGCGTCTGGCCGCGACATTCGAGCGCATGGGCGATCTGGCCCGTCACATCGCCGAAGCGGCCCGCCGCACCTATCCCGCTTCCCCGCTGCCGGCCGATGCCCAGCCGCTGTTCGCCGAAATGCAGGCGTTCCTTGACAATGTGGCCGACCAGGTGGTTTCCATGCTTACCGACCGCGACACCAAGACCGCCGAGCAGATCATTCTCAACGACGACAAGCTCGACGCTCTGCACAAGAAGACCTTCGAACTGGCCCAGTCCGAGGATTGGAAGGGCACCAACCAGCAGCTCATCGACGTGGTCCTGATCGGCCGCTTCATGGAGCGTCTCGGCGATCACGCCGTTTCCGCGGCCCGCCGCGTGATGTTCATCGTCTCCGGTTTCGACCCGTCCAAGGAGCCGACCCGCGACGAAGGCACCGACATCGACTGAGGGTTCCTCACCTCTTCTTGCATTTTCCTTGACGAGATGGGTGGTTTCCGTTTGGAAGCCACCCATCTCGCTTATATGTGGCAGATGACCTCGGCCAAAAACATCATAAGGGGGTAAAAATCCCGCCCCCGAACATCCTTTTCCAAAAGAAATCTGCCACATATAGGCAAAATCACTTTCGCATGCAGGCGCAATCCGCCACCTATAAGCGAAATTCCTCCGATAGTCGTAAAAACTAGACATCGCGTCCAGTTCATGCCCGTATACTTGTGTCCCACGACGCGGCACAATAGTGCCCAGCGGCATCCAAAGGAGGAAGTCATGTACTATTCCAACGGCAATTACGAAGCATTCGCCCGGCCAAAGAAGCCCAAGGGGATCGATAGCAAGAACGCCTACATCATCGGCACGGGTCTTGCAGCGCTGTCCGCCGCCTGCTATCTGGTGCGTGACGCGCAGATGCCCGGCGACCACATCCACGTATTCGAGAAGGACCCGGTTCCGGGCGGCGCCTGCGATGGCGCGAACATTCCTGGCGTCGGCTATGTGATGCGTGGCGGACGCGAGATGGACAACCATTTCGAGGTGATGTGGGATCTGTTCCGTTCCATTCCGTCCATCGAAACGGATGGCGTGTCCGTATTGGACGAATACTACTGGCTCAACAAGGAGGATCCGAACTATTCGCTATGCCGCTCCACTAAGGCGCGTGGCGTGGACGGCGGCACGAACGGCAAGTTCGCGCTGTCCGACAAGGCGTCGATGGAGATCATGAAGCTGTTCTTCACACCGAACGAGGAACTATACGGCAAGAAGATCTCCGACTTCTTCGACGATGAGGTGTTCGATTCGAACTTCTGGATGTACTGGCGCACCATGTTCGCCTTCGAGAACTGGCATAGTGCGTTGGAGATGAAGCTGTACATCCGCCGCTACATCCACCATATCGGCGGCCTGCCGGACTTCAGCGCGTTGCGGTTCACCCGCTACAACCAGTACGAGTCGATGATTCTGCCGATGATCAAGTATCTGGAAGGCTTCGGCGTGCAGTTCCACTACAACGTGAAGGTGGAGAACGTCGATTTCGCGATTGGCGGCGGCATGGGTCCCGTACGCCAGCGCACCGGCACTGGGCAGGATACGATTTTGAGGAAGCAGGCCGAATACGGCGCGTATCCGCGCAATCCGTTCAGCTCGCCGACCAAGAAGTTGGCCACGCGCATCGATCTGATGGAGGCGGATGGCACGACCCGCAGTATCGATTTGGGCGAGAACGATCTGGTGTTCATCACCAATGGCGGCTGCGTGGAGAACTCCTCGATGGGTTCGCAGACCGAGCCGGCCGCGTGGGCTCCGGAGATCAAGCCCGGCGGCGGTTGGGATATGTGGCGTCGCATCGCGGCGCAGGATCCGAGCTTCGGACATCCGGACGTGTTCTGCTCCGACCCGGAGCATTCGAAGTGGATGAGCGCCACCGTCACCACGTTGGACGACGAGATTCCGCCGTACATCCAGAAGATCTGCAAGCGCGACCCGTTCTCCGGACGTGTGGTGACCGGCGGCATCGTCACCGTTGAGGATTCCAATTGGCTGATGAGCTGGACGCTGAATCGCCAGCAGCAGTTCCGAGACCAGCCGAAGGACCAGCTGTGCGTATGGGTGTATGGTCTGTTCCCCGACAAGCCCGGCAACTATGTGAAGAAGCCGATGCAGGATTGCACCGGCGAGGAGATCTGCGAGGAATGGCTGTACCACATGGGCGTGCCGACCGACAAGATCGCCGACTTGGCGAAGAACCACGCCAACACGGTTCCGGTGATGATGCCGTACATCGATGCGTTCTTCATGCCGCGTTCCGCCGGCGACCGCCCCGATGTGGTGCCGGATGGCGCGGTGAATTTCGCGTTCCTCGGCCAATTCGCGGAGACGCCGCGCGACACGATTTTCACCACCGAATATTCGATGCGCACCGGCATGGAGGCCGTGTACACGCTGTGCGACGTGGACCGCGGCGTGCCGGAGGTGTGGGGTTCGGTCTACGACGTGCGCAACCTGCTCAACGCCACGGTGATGCTGCGAGACGGCAAACCGATCACTGATATGAAGCTCAACCCCATCGAAAGGGGCGTGTTGAAACAGATCATGAAGAAGCTGGATTCCACTGATATTCCGACATTGCTCAAGGAATACGGCGTGATCTGACGTTCTTGCGATTCCGTTTTGTCCGCCTTGCCTGCGCCGCACGGCACCCGCCGAGCCGCGCAGGCAAGGCGACATCAGCAAAACGCAGATACAACGTGAAAAAGACTTACCGACAAAGGCGCCGGCAATAACGAAAGGTGGGAACCTACGGTATGCAGGTTCCCACCTTTTCGTATGTGTTTCATGCGATCAGCCGCGACTATTCACGCACCCAATCGCAACAAACTCACTTCTGGCCCTGAGCGGCGACGGCGGCAGCGCCGGCAGCGGCGGCTTCCGGATCCAGGTACTCGCCACGCGGCTTGATCGGCTTGAAGTTCTCGTCCAGCTCGTACAACAGCGGCATTGCGGTCGGAATGTTGACCTTGGCGATCTCCTCTTCGGAGAGGTTGTCGAGCATCTTCACGATGGCGCGCAGGGAGTTGCCGTGGGCGGCGATCAGAACGGTCTTGCCAGCCTTCAGCTCCGGCTCGATGTCGGACTTGAAGTACGGCTCAACGCGCTTGACCACGTCGGCCAGGCACTCGGCTTCCGGAACCGGATCGCCGGTGTAGCGCGGATCGTTGTTCTGCGCGTACTCGTCGTTCGGATCGATCTCCGGCGGCGGTGTGGCGTAGGAACGACGCCACAGCATGAACTTCTCGTCACCGTACTCCTGACGGATCTCGGTCTTGTTCTTGCCCTGCAGGGCGCCGTAGTGACGCTCGTTCAGACGCCAGCTGCGCTTGACCGGAATCCACAGGCGATCGGCCTCGTCCAGCGCGACGTTGGCGGTGTTGATGGCGCGACGCAGCATCGAGGTGAAGACGATGTCCGGAAGAACGTTCTTCTCCTTGAGCAGGCGTCCGCCGTTCTTGGCTTCCTCGACACCCTGCTCGGTCAGCGGGACGTCGACCCAGCCGGTGAACTGATTGGTTTTATTCCATGCGCTCTGTCCATGACGGAGCAGTACTAGTTTGTAAGTCATGCTTGCAAGTCTACCGCTTGGCACACCCAAAACAAGCCGTTTCCGACGATTGACGCCCCACGTTTTGCAACAATTTTCATTTCGTTGCACTGTCGTTGCAGCGCTAGGCAAACACCATGCAACACACGTACGTTGCGGCGAGCGCCAGTGAGGAGAACGTGCACAGCGGCAGCGCCTCGCCGTATTTTTTTCTTGCGATCGCGACGGCGGCGGCAGCGCACATCGCGCACGTGACCGCCAGTATTGCGATTGTCGGCATCGCAGGCGTCGACAGCAGCAGTATATAAGCGGCGAGCAACAGCACGGCGACGGACAGCAGCGCAATCGCAAAAACCGTGCCGTTGCGCCGGCCCAAAGCGGTCATCCATGTGTGCTTGCCGTGCGTGCGGTCGGTTTCGACGTCGCGTAGGTTGTTGACGCACAGGACCGCGACGGCGATGAGGCCGACGTTGGCGCCGCCGAGCATGCCTTCGGTCGAGATTGTGCCGGCCAGGGCGAACATCGTGCCGCAGGTGGCAACGAGCCCGAAAAAGATGAAAACGAATATCTCACCCAAATAGTGGTAGCCATAGGGGTGTTTGCCGCCGACGTAGCACCAGCCGGCCACGAGACAGGCGATACCGACCAGGATGAACCACCAGTAGCCGGTCAATGTAACGACAGCCAGACCGCACAGGCAGGCGATCAGCGCGTTGATTCCGGCCGCGGCAAGTACTTTCTTTGGACTCACGCCGGACGCGACGAGACGGGCGGGGCCATGCTGGGGCTGCGATGCCGGAAGCATTTCCGGCATCGAAGTCGATTCCGCGGATGGTGTTTTTGCAAATGACCGTGCGGAATCGACGGCACGCCCCTCGTCAGTGCCACGTATGCCGTCGGAATAGTCGTTCGCGAAATTCGCGGCGACCTGCAGGAACAACGCCACGCAACCGCACAGTACCGCCACCAAGATGAACCAGCCTGCGGAACGCTGGCATTCGCCGACCAGCGAGCCGAATTTCAATTCGCTCAAGTCATGCTGCCCGCCGAAGAACGGACACGGCTCATGCCATATATCGCCACCCTGCGAGTAGAGAAACACGCCTCGCCACGACAGCACGACCCCGATAACCACTGGGGCGATCGCCAGCGGCAGGGTTTTCAGGCGAGCGCCGCGAATCCAAGTCGATATTTCCATGAATCTCATGTTAGATGTTGGGTGTGCGAGAGTGTGCGAGGGTGCGCAAAAGGGCGCTCCCGTATTGGGAACGCCCTTTAGTAATTGCTCTTTTATTTTTTAAGGATGGCTCCGGCGGCACGGAAGCCCACAGGGCTTCCTCTTCGACCGCCTCGCGTGAAGCCGAATATTGAACTGAGGCTCCGCCTCAGTTCAGCGGCTTCACTAGTGGGAAGGTGATGGTCTCGCGGATGGTGGCGCCGGTCAGTGCGATCAGCAGTCGGTCGATGCCCATACCCATGCCGCCTGCCGGAGGCATGCCCACGCCGAGGGCCTCCAGGAAGTCCTCGTCGATGTCGCAGGCCTCCTCGTCGCCGGCGAGCGCATCCTTGGCCTGGGCCACGAAGCGTTCGCGCTGCACGACCGGGTCGTTGAGCTCGGAGTAGCCGGTGGCCAGCTCGAAGCCGCGCACGTACAAATCCCACTTCTCGACCACGCCGGCCTTGGAACGGTGGCCCTTGACCAGCGGGGAGGTCTCGACCGGGAAGTCGCGCACGAAGGTCGGCTCGTACAGCTTGTCCTCGTAGAAGTGCTCCCACAGGTGCTCGACGAGCTTGCCGTGGTTCTCCACGTCGTCGCGTTCCACACCGAGCTTGTCGGCGATCTCGCCCAAGTGCTCCACGGAAGTGCCCGGATTGTCCGGACCGCCGTTCGGCACAATCTCCTCGCCGAGCGCTTCGGACAGGGAATCATACATGCTGATGGTCTTCCATTCGCCGCCGAAATCATATTCGGTGCCGTCCAGCAGGGTCACCTTGTGGCTGCCGAACACGTCCATGGCGGTGTCCTGCACGAGCTGCTTGACGAGTGCACCGATGGTGTCGTAGTTGCCGTAGGCCTGGTAGGCCTCGACCATGGTGAATTCCGGGGCGTGGGTGGCGTCGACACCCTCGTTGCGGAAGTCGCGGTTGATTTCGAACACGCGGTCGATGCCGCCGACGAGGCAACGCTTGAGGAACAGTTCCGGCGCGATGCGCAGGTAGAGGTCAAGGTCGAAGGCGTTCATATGCGTGGTGAACGGACGCGCCGCGGCACCGCCGTGCACGGTCTGCAGCATCGGGGTCTCGACCTCGAGGAAGTCATGGTCGGCGAAGGTCTTGCGCAGGGAGGCGACGGCCTTGGAACGGTTGCGCACCATGTTGCGGATCTTCTCGTCCGCGATCATGCCGATGTACGGCTTGCGGGTGCGGGTGTCCTCGTTCAGGTCCTTGTGCAGCGCAGGCAACGGCTGCAGCGCCTTGGCCGCGATGGCCCATTCGGTGGCGAACACGGACAGCTCGCCGGTCTTGGAAGCGATCACGCGGCCCTTGATGAACAGGTGGTCGCCCAAATCGACCAGCTGCTTGAACTGCTTCAGGGAGTCGGCGCCAATCTCCTTCTTGGAGATCATGCCCTGGATCTTGGTGCCATCGCCGGCGGACAGCTGCACGAAGCATAGGCCGCCCGCGTTGCGCAGGAACAGCACACGGCCGGCGATGCCGACCACGTCCTCGGTCTCGTCGCCCGCTTCGAGCTTGCCGTCATACTTGGCGCGGACCTCTTCGATGGTGGCGGTGACGTCAAGGGTCACCGGGTACGGCTGGATGCCTTCCTTAAGCATCATGGCGCGCTTGGCCACACGCATCTGCACCTGCTCCGGGTGGGCCAGCGGGCCGAATTCCTTATTGGACGGGTCCACGGCCTCGTCCAGCGTGGCGCCGCCGTTGATCTTGGCGCGAATCGCAGCATCCTGCTGCAGCAGCATTTCGGCGCGTTCCACCGTGGTCATGGTGGGAACTGCGGCCTCTTCTTCGTTCTGATTCTCTTGGGATTCGTTGGTCTCAGTCATAAGCCCCAAGTGTACCGAGAAGCCACTACACAACACGCGACACGCCGACCTTGCATACAGCGCCCAATCGTGTAATATATCCAACTGTTGCCAAACGGGCTGTAGCGCAGCTTGGTAGCGCGCTTCGTTCGGGACGAAGAGGCCGCGGGTTCAAATCCCGCCAGCCCGACAACTAAGGCGGAACTTCGGTTCCGCCTTTTTCTTTGCCTTTCCATCAAACCGACGCTTGGCACCGTCTCACCGTCGGTTTCGCGGGAATCGCAATATCGAACCGACGCTTGGCACCATCCAAGTGCTGGTTCGGCGGACAATCCAAAATAAGGAATCCCCATGAAGAGAAGCATTCTGGCGCTGGCCTCCGGCGCCTTCATCCTCGGCGCCGCCGAATTCGTGATGATGGGCATCCTGCCCCAGACGGCCACCGCCATGCATGTCAGCATTCCCGCGGCCGGCCATTACATCTCCGCATACGCCATCGGCGTGTGTGTCGGCACACTGATCCTGGTGTTCGGCCGCAAGGTGCCGCTGAAGCATCTCATCATCCTGTTCATGGCCATCGCGTTGGTCGGCAACACGCTCAGCGCCGTCTCCTTCTGCTCGCCGATGCTGCTGGTGGCGCGTTTCATTTCCGGCCTGCCGCATGGCGCGTTCTTCGGCACGGCCACGCTGATCGCCAAAACGCTTGCCGACAAGGGCAAGGAGGCGCAATCCGTGTCCATGATGGTGATGGGCCAGACGGTGGCCAACATGCTGGGCGTGCCCGCGGGAACGTTGCTCGCCGAGGCGATGTCCTGGCGGCTGGCGTTTGCGATTCTGGCCGCCTGGGCGCTTATGACGATCGTCGTGGTGATTTCGTGGGTGCCGTCCATCGATCCGATCAAGGACGCCGGCATCAAGGGGCAGTTCCGCTTCCTCACCCATCCCGGCCCGTGGCTGATTCTGCTGGCCGTGTTCTTCGGCAATTCGGGCATCTTCTGCTGGTGGAGCTACGTGTCGCCGTGGTTGCAGAAAACCGGCGGATGGTCGGCGACGATGGTGCCGATGCTGATGGTGCTCGCCGGCCTCGGCATGGTGGTCGGCGGCATCGTGGGCGGCAGGCTGACCGACCTGTGGAAGGCGGGCGCGACCGCGGCGCTATCGCACGGCATCGCCTTGTGCGGACTGTTGCTGGTCTTCCTGTTGCCCGGTAATCATGCGACCACCGCGTTGCTGACGTTCATCATCGGTTTCGCGCTGTTCTTCAATTCATCGCCACAGCAACTGCTGATGGTGCAGGCGGGCGAAGGCGGCGGCGAGCTGATTGCCGGTGCCGCCGTACAAATCGCCTTCAATTTCGGCAATGCGATCGGTTCCATCGTCGGCGGAGCGGCACTGACCGCGACGGCGATGAATTACCATTTCACCGGCATCGCAGGCGCGCCGATCAGCCTGCTCGCCGTCATCCTGCTGGTGCTCTACACCCGTCGCTACGAAGCCCGCGCCTAGCCCCATCCCAACCTTCCCATCCTTCTCCCCCAAATCCCATCTCAGCGTCGATCCCATCGCCCCCAATCCGCGAAACCGACGCCGAGGAGGGCCTAAGCGTCGGTTCGGCGGAAAGGTGCGGCGAAACCGACGGGTTTCCACATATCCACAGGTGGATTGTGGAGGGGATTATTGCGATTTTCCCCTGATTTCGTATTGTTTTACGGCACGGGAGCATTGACTCGCGGCGCAGGAATTGCGATCGTTCCGCGGATTCCCCATGATTCCGTGTTTTCCGCGCCACGCACGCCGAATACGACTAGAGTGGCGTACCGTGCGAAGCATTGTGAAACGAATTCTCGTCACCTGCGCGGCGACTACCGCGCTGGCGCTTCTTCTGACCATGGTCCTATGCGCGCTCGGCAATGCGATGGCGCCGAAATGGCAGGTCGAGCCGTTCACGGACCATATCACGCTCACCACGACCAATACCGCTATCCAAGCCGTTGACCCGGCCACAGGTGCCGTGCTCAAAACCCCGCAGGAGGGCGCGTACCGCACCAAGGAAACGCATATCACGGTCGCGTTGGACGGCGGCAAAACCGTGAATGCCATCGTTCGCGAGCCGCTCGACGCGCCGGCAGATCGTCCCGCATGCCTGTTCCTGCACGGTTCGGGCACCGGCAAATCGTCGGAGGCGTTCGGCGACGTGGCGAACGCGATGGCGTCGGCCGGCATCACCACTCTCGTGCCGGACAAGCGGCTCGACAACTACACCATGCTGCACCGCGACTACGTGTCCAGCGCGCACGACTATGCGAAATCGCTGGAAATCCTGAGAAAATGGCCGGGCGTGAGCAGATCGGAAACCGGCATCTACGCCGAATCGGAAGGCACATGGATCGCCACCGTGCTGACGCAACAGCATCCGGATCTTGCCTTCGCCATCCTCACCTCTCCCCCGGTCGTTTCGGGCCGTCAGCAGATGACGCTCGCAGCCACCAATTATCTGACCGCCGCGGGCGCACCCGATGCCGTCAAGCAGCTTATTCCGCGCATCACCAGCCTTGGCACACAACGCATGGGACTCGCCTATGCGGATTTCGACGCCGCGAAATACCGCACATCGCTCACCATGCCGCTACTCATCAACTATGGCGTCAAGGACACAGCCATGCCGGTCGAACAGGGCGCGCAACTGCTGACAAAAGCCGCGAACCATGCCGGCAACACGAATGTGACGCTGCGGTATTATGACGCGAACCATCAGCTTCGAACCGGTTCGAATCAGACGGTTCCGGGACTGCCGTTGGAACCGCATTACACGCACGATCTGGAGGATTGGATCAACGCGGTGACGAGCGGCACGGGTGCGAACGGCTGGGCAACGCCGATGATCGCCGGAACGCAGCCGAATCAGACGGTCACGGCACCGCTGAAGACCCCGCCCGCGCTGGTGAAGTCGATGGGTGTGATTGTCGGCGCAATCGCGGTTTGCCTGCTCTGCGCGCTGCTGGCGATGTGCGGCGCGCCAATTCTGCTCATCGCCGGCTGGGTGCGCGAGCGCCGTGCGTCACGGCGGGTATCGCACGATTCGGCTTCGACGGAACCAGCGGAGCCAACGGATTCGACTTCAATGTTTTCAACGGATGCGACCACACCGACAGGTCCATCCACACAACCGAATGCGGCACGTCCAATCGCAATAACCGACCATCGATTCCCGGTCGGCATGCGCGTCGCACTGGCGCTCAACACCCTCCTTGCCGTCGGCACGACCGGCGTGTTCCTGGCGTATCTGGTCACCGTCATCATTGATGCGATCTCGTTGACCGACAATTCGGCGGTGCTTGCCAAGAACTGGCATGCCATCGTCATGCTCACATGGCTGAGCCTTGTCGCGTTCGCCTGGCTGTTGGCGGAAATCATCGTGGACGCGTGCCGTCGTCATGCCAGGAATCGCGCGATTGCAAGCATAGATGACGATGCGGATATGAATAATGGCCACGATGCCGCAGCCGGAAGCCGACGCGATATAGGAAAAGATGGAAAAGCATGCATCGGATCCGGCCATGTCATCGTGGCCACGTGTGTGGTGGTGTCGGCGGCGCTATCGTTGGCGCTGCTGGCTTTCTGGGGACTGTTCTGCTGACTGGCGTTCCCGTCGGCGCAGACGCACCGCGGCGACGACGGCCCAGACCACGGAAATGATGAGCAGCAGCGCGCCGAGACCGCCGACCACGTAGAAGAACAGCGTCGAGGGATTCGGCATCCACCGCCATGCGCCGATGGGCAGCAGGCACAGCATGGACATCAGGCCGATCAGGCAGAAGAACACGCCCAGCACGATGGTTCCGGTGCTTGGTCCGGACGGGCGGATTACCAGCTCGCCGTCCGTTTTGCCGATGCGCACTTGCTTGGAGGGGTCGACCGGCTCGGCTGATTTGGCTGGATCAGCCGATTTGACGGAACCGGTCGGACGTGCCGAACGGCCCGCAAAGCTTCCGCGCATGTCTTGTCCGGAGGTTTCCAGCGATTCGGCCTCGTCCTGCGATTCGAACTTTCTCTGCGCTTCCGGACCGCCGTCGAACGGCTTCTGGAACGATTCGGTCTTCGCCTCGCCCGGATCGTCGACGGCCGGCAGGGTTTCCGTGGGCTCGTCCGAGACCTCCGCGATTCCCATGACGTCGGTCAACGGCACTTCACGGGTTTTCTCGTCACTCATTTCGTTTCCTTTCCGCTGGCGCTTTTCCCGACGTTCTTTCCATCGACGCTGCCATGCGATTGGCCGCCCGTCGTTCCCACTGGCAGCTTGCTGTCGGACGTGTACTGCATGGTGACACTGCCGCCGACCGTTCCATCGACGTTGACATACAGATCCGGTTCCTCCGGAGCCTTGTCCGAATCGATCGACGGCCAATACCACTTGTTCTCGTAGATCGTTTTGAATGCCTTGTCGAGATCCGTGCCGGCGTATACCGAATCCTGCGAATCGTTCTCCGTATCCGAACCGGCATCGCCCGCATCATCATCGCCGGAATCGTCGAAATCGGTGGTGCCGTTGAGCGCCGGAACGCCCTTGTTCACGCCATGATGGCCGAGTCCCGAATCATCGTTCTCATCGAGGGACAGGCCCATGAAGCCCGTGCCGTTGAAGAACGTAATCCCGTCCGGCCCTCCTATGTAATCCGTGACGTTGGTGTAGCCGTCGTCCGGATCGCTGACCGACCACTGGCATCCGTCCGGCAGCGTGACCACCACCTGGGCGTTCACCACCACCAGATTCAGCTTCCCTGTCGGACATGAGCTTTCGCCGTACGTGCCGTCGTTGAGCTTGACCTTGTGCTTGCCATGCGCTGCCGGATATCCGCTCAAATCGATGTCGAGCACATCGTTGGCGTAGTTCTTGCCGACCACCACCAGTCCCTGTTCGTATCGTTTCATCTGGGCGTCGCTGGTGTCGCTCCATGTCACGATGCCGGAGACCGTCGTGCGGTGGTAGTCATTCGACATCATCCAATCGCGGCTTTCCCATGCCACCGCACTCGTGCAGAACGTCATCACCACGGCCATGAACGCCGCGCACCATGCCAGCGGATGCAGGCCGCCGGTGCGACGGCCCATGCAACCAAGCACGACGATCACCACGCCGATTCCCAGGCAGATGCCGCCGCAGCACAGTGTGGCGAGACGCAGCACGCGCAAGGCGTAATCCCAATCAACCGGCATCGTAATGGCGTACCAGCCAGATCCGGCGATCGCCAGCAATGCCAAGCCAAGCGTCACCAGTACCAGCAGCGGTCCGGCTGGCTTGCGGCGGGCGCGTTTCGACTGCGGCGCCGCCACCGTCGGCGGAGCGGTGAAGGTCGGCGGCACATTGGCCGCGGCAAACGCTGCAGGCGGGTTCACCGGCTGCTGAAACGTCTGGTATAGCGATTGGACGGGACGCGCGTACTGCTGGTAGCCGGAAGGCGCGGGACACGTCGGCTGCGGCATCGGCTGGCCTGGCATGCCGGGCATGTTTGCAGTGGTGGCCGTGTTCGTGGACATCGGCTGCGGCATATATTGCGATTGCGCAGGCCGCACCGGCCGTCCCGGCTGAACGGGCTGAGCAGGCTGCCCAGGCCACGATCCGCCCTGCTGCGGCGGCTGCCAGCTCGCCGCATACGACTGGCGGTTCACCAGCAGCCAGAACACCAGCACGGCCACGCCGAACGCCAGCCATCCGGCGCCGGGCAGGCACAGCGCCACCGCGGCGCATACCAGCGCGCCCGCGCAGTTCCAATCCCAATGGCCGTTGACCAGCTCCTCGCACAGGATCCGGCCATCCGTCTCGTCCGGTAGCAGGAACCAGGCCAATGCGTAGAACGCCGCTCCGGCGCCGAACAGTAGCGAGGTGAGAATCACCAGCGCGCGGACCAGGGTGGCGTTCCATCCCAAGCGGCGCGCCACGCCGTCGCACACGCCTGCGATCCACCGGTTGCGGCCGCGCGTGATCCGGCTGGAGCGGATCCATGCGAAGAATCGATTGCCGCGATTCGGCTGCGGCTGATACATCGGCGGCCGTGGCTGCGATTGCGGTTCGGCAGAACCAGCGGCACTGCCGCCTTGCGGATTGTTGTTTGCGTTGCTCATATCTCCATTACAGCAATCCGCAGCCGTCATACGTATCGGGGAACACCCTGAATCTGCCCTGAACACCAGCTGAAAGCCCTGAATCGGCATCCCCGACAGGGCACAATGGAAGCATGAAGTCCTTAGCCAAACCGCGATACACGCAGGAACAGTACGACCAGGCCAGCGCGGTCTACATGCGCTGGTGCTACGTGCAGGCCCTGCGCGAAGGCCGTCCCGTGCCGTCCAAGCCGGCGCGACTGCCATTGCTGCGCCCGACGTACGGCCGCGAGGTCGCTGGCGTGGCCAAAGCCGTCAGCATGCATCTGGGCGTGTCCGTCCATCTGGTCCGCTTCATCTTCATCATCACCTCCTTCTTCTTCGGCTCCGGACTCATCGCCTACATCTTCCTGTGGATCACCATTCCCACAGGTGATCCGGTACAGCAGGCATACGCCATCGCAGGCAGCCAGCCCGTAGGCAACGCGCCGTTGTCACGCGGCAATGCGCCGTATGGCGAATCCGTCGCACACGGCTTCATGGGCAATGGGGCAGGCACGCAAAACGTCGGCACGCAATCGGCAAAAACCGGCGCGATGGCAAACGAAACGCCATCAGAAGACGGACGGCAATCGTCCGAAAGCCTGGAACAGATGCTCCGACAGGCGCCGAAACCCGCACTGTTGGCCATGGCGGGACTCGCCGCGTTGGGTCTGTGCGCGGTGATGACGGCGACCGGTCTCGAAGGCACGCTGATTCTGCCGGTACTGCTCGGCGTGGTCGGCATCGGCGTGTCCTGGCTTCGTTTCAACGCGAAGGAAGGCCAGTTGTGGACGATGCTCGCCGGCATTGCGATCATTTTCGCCGCATATGCGCTGTACATCGCCACGCATGTCCGCACGATGCCGTCCGCACGGCATGCCACGCTCACCATGCTGGTCGCCGGCCTGGCGATGCTTGTCGGCGTGCTGCTGGCGATCGTGCCATGGATCGTGGCGATGATCCGGGATTTGGGCACGGAGCGCGCGCTGAAGGAGCGCGAGGAGGAGCGCGCCGACATGACCGCCCACCTGCACGACGGCGTGCTGCAGACGCTGGCGCTGATCCAGTTGCATGCCGATGACCAGCAGACCGTGTTTTCACTGGCGAGGCAGCAGGAACGCGAGTTGCGCGAATGGCTATATCAGGAGCGCACCACGTCGGATCGTTCCGTCAACGCCGGTTTGAAGCAGATCGCAGCGCATGTGGAGGACACGCATGGCAAGCCGATCGAGGTGGTGACGGTGGGCGACGCGCGGCCGAGCGCGCAGACCGACGCGTTGTTGGATGCCACGCAGCAGGCGCTCGTCAACGCCGTGACGCATGGCGGCGAACCAGTGTCCGTCTACTGCGAGGCCGGCGACAAGCTGGTGGAGGTGTTCGTACGCGACCATGGCGACGGCTTCGACGTCGACGCCATTCCAGCGAATCGCCTGGGCATCCGCGAGTCCATCATCGGACGTATCAAGCGCCGCGGCGGTACAGTGGAGATTGTGTCGAGGCCCGGCTGGGGCACGGAGGTGCGCATGCACATGCCGATTTCAGGAGCTGCGGAGGATGCGGACAGCGCTACGACCACCACAGCGGACGGCGATACGGGCGTGCAATCGGCGCAATGAACACGGCACATGCAGCAGGTGCGGCAATGAATCAATCGGACCAAGGAGCAGGAATGAGCGAGCGGGAACAGCGCATCAGAATCGCCGTCGTGGACGACCATGAGATGTTCCGCGCGGACGTGATCGCCACGTTGCAGCCGTATTTCGACGTGGTCGGACAGGCGGCCGACGTGGAGGGGTCAGTGGCGATGATCGCGCAGACCAAACCGGACGTGGTGCTGCTGGACATGCATGTGCCGGGCGGCGAGAACGGCGGTGGCGCCGAAATCCTCACGAAATCGCGCGCATACTCCCCCGATACCGTCTTCCTCGCGCTGTCCGTGTCGGATTCTCCGCAGGATGTCGGTTCCGTGATCCGTGCCGGTGCGCAGGGATATGTGACGAAGACTATTTCCGGCGACGACCTGGTGTCCTCCATCAAGCAGGTGCATGAGCTACGCCGTGTTCTCGCCGAAATTGGCGGGATTCGTGCTGTCCGCCTTCCAGAACGGCCCGAGCGCGAACGGCGCGTTCGGCGGCCCGATCCACGATGACGAGCTGGACCGGCTGTCCAACCGCGAGCAGGAGGTCATGCGGCTGATCGCGCGCGGCTACACGTACAAGGAGGTGGCTTCGGAACTGTTCATCTCCATCAAGACCGTGGAGACCCATATGAGCTCGGTGCTGCGCAAACTGCAGCTGTCGAACCGTTCCGAGCTCACCCGTTGGGCCGCGGATCGACGGATTGTGTGACGTTGCCGCCACGACAACGACAATCGCCATAAACGGCATGGAAAAGGGCTTACCGAAAAATCCTTCGGTAAGCCCTTGATTGATGCGGGCAGAGCGAGATTCGAACTCGCGGAGGCTTGCACCTCAACGGTTTTCAAGACCGTCTCTTTAGACCGCTCAGACATCTACCCTTTGCGCCTAACATCGCTGCTACGCACGAAACGCCAATATACCACAGTGCGCGGAAGTGCGACACCTGGCACAGCCTCCATCCCCGTCGCTTCCAACAGAAAACCGCACACGCATCTGCCCAGAACGACACAAACGGCACTGGGACCGTCCAACATACGAAAAGCGGCGCCGGCACAAATGCCAACGCCGCTTTCACGGATTCATATCAGACGCGAACGTCTTGGAAAATCAGGCTTCCCACTTGGTCGGCTCGATGACTTCCTTGCCGCCCATGTACGGACGCATGGCCTCGGAATTTCGATGGAGCCGTCCTTCTGCTGGTGGTTCTCGAGAATGGCGACCAGCCAACGGGTGGTGGCCAGCGTGCCGTTCAGCGTGGAGACGGCGCGGGTGTTGCCATCCTCCATACGTTCGCGGATGTTCAGACGACGGGCCTGATACTCGGTGCAGTTGGAGGTGGAGGTCAGCTCACGGTAACGGCCCTGGGTCGGCACCCAAGCCTCGCAGTCGAACTTACGTGCCGCGGAGGAGCCCAGATCGCCGGCGGCGGTATCGATGATGCGGTACGGCACCTCGACCTTGCCGAGCATTTCCTGCTCCATGGCCAACAGGTGCTCATGCTCCTTGTAGGAGTCCTCCTGCTTGGCGTAGACGAACATCTCCACCTTGTCGAACTGGTGCACGCGGATGATGCCGGAGGTGTCCTTGCCTGCGGCGCCGGCTTCACGGCGGTAGCAGGAGCTCCAGCCGCAGTAGCGCAGCGGGCCGTTCTCAAGGTTCAGGATCTCGTTCTCGTGCATGCCGGCGAGCGCCACTTCGGAGGTGCCGACCAAATACTGGTCGTCCGGCTCGCGCAGGCGGTAGATTTCGTCGGCGTGGGAGTTGAGGAAGCCGGTGCCGCGCATTACTTCCGGACGCACCAGCGTCGGGGTGATGGCCAGGGTGAAGCCGTGTTCCTCGGCCTGATCGACGGCCATGGTCAGCATGGCGATCTGCATACGGGCCACCTGGCCGCGCAGGAAGTAGAAGCGGGAGCCGCCGACCTTCACGCCGCGCTCCATATCGATGCCGGCGACGCCACGGCCGAGAGTCAGATGATCCTTCGGCTCGAAGCCTTCGGACGCAAAGTCTCGGATCTGGCCGACCTTCTTGACGACGACGTAATCATCCTCGCCGCCTTCCGGAGCCTCCGGCTCGACGATGTTGGACAGCTTCCACATGGCGGTGGTGTATTCTTCGGCTGCGGCGTCGGCTGCGGCCTTGTATTCGGAGACCTTCTGGGAGAGTTCCTTGGTTGCGGCGATCAGCTTGGCCTTTTCGTCGGCGGGGGCGGCGGCGACCTTCTTGCCGATCTCCTTCTGCTGCGCGCGGGCAGCTTCGAATTCCTTCAGAGAGGAGCGGCGAACCTCGTCGGAGCGCAGCACCTCGTCGACCAGTTCGACCGATTCGCCACGCTTACGCTGGGATTCCTTGACAACGTCAGCATGTTCACGAATGAATTGAATATCAAGCATGCTTCCCAGCCTAGTGCCGAAAGCAGACACTGACGCCATCGTTCTCATTTTTGGATATAACGTGAGGGAACGCCGAATTTTTCATGTCGAATTCGTCTTTTTGCGCAATCGCATAGACAATAGAGGCATGCCTATGCCAGTTATCGTCCTGCTCGTCATCATCGCCGTGGTCGCCGTATGCGCGGCCGCCTTCTTCGGATACCGCGCGTACAAGCACCGTACGCTCGCGGAGAAGCTTGACAAGCGTGACGATGACCAAGTGCATTACGCGTTCATAGTCAATCCTTCAAAGCCCCAGGCGGAACAGCGCAAGCAGCATATCAAGGAGTTCTGCGAGGCGAAGCATCTCACCCAGATCGAATTCATCGAAACGCAGCTCGACAAGGACGGTCGCGCCTGCGCGTTCGAAGCGTTGGACCATGGTGCCGATGTGGTGGTGGCTGTCGGCGGCGATGGCACGGTGCGTACCGTCGCGAGCGCGCTGTCGGGTACCGGGCATGCGCTGGGCATCGTGCCGATCGGCACCGGCAATCTGTTCGCCCGCAATATGGGCATTCCCGTGGACGATATCGATGCGGCGCTCACCGTGGCCACGTCGCACGGCTCCCGTCTGGTGGATGTGGGCCGTCTGACCCTTCTGGATGATGAGACCACCGACCACGGGCATGCGTTCCTCATCATCGCCGGCATCGGTTTCGACGCACTGATGATCGACGACACCGATCCGGAATTGAAGAAGAACATCAGCTGGCTGGCGTATTTCGTGTCGGGCGTGAAGAATCTGTTCGCCCCGAAGTACAAGGGCAATGTGACCATCACCAGCGCCGACGGCAGCACGCATTCCACGCGTGGTCTCACGTTCCGCACGTTCATGGCGGGCAATTGCGGCCAGATCCCCATGTTTTCGCTGATGCCCGAAGCTTCCTATGACGATGGCATCCTCGACTACGAGATCATCGACACGTCCGGCGGCCTGATCGGTTGGGCGAATCTGTTCGGCGACGTGCTGCACCAGACCATCACCGGCAAAGCTCAGCAGAGTCCGCTGTCCACGAACTCCACCGTCGACCAGGTGCAGGGCGTCAGCGCGGAAATCACTTTGGAGAGGCCTGTTTTGGCGCAGGTGGATGGCGATATGCTGCCTGAAACGAAGCACATCCGTTTCAGCGTGGAACGTCAGGCCCTATGCGTGCGCGTGCCGGAGGCCGCTTCCGAAGATACCGGCATACTGGCGTTGAACGCGAATATGTCGGCTACGCCAACGAAACCGCAGCCGACCGAACAGGCAAGCGGGCAGCCGGCCGAACAGTCGAACGATTAGGAACCGTCAGGAATGCGCGGAACGGGCTGCTGAATATCGGAAGATACCGGAAACTCAGTCGTCCTGCCGATTCACTCCGTTGGTCACGCGCGCCACATGCAGGGCAAGATAGGCGATTTCGGCTTCCGTAAGGTCGGAACCAAGACGCATCTTCACCACCACGGCAAGCTGCCTTGCGCACTGGCAAGCCTCGGATATGAGGTTTTGATTGATTCGATGATTGGTTGCGGCTCATCGTCGAGCTGCTCATGCTGGTGGATGCGTACGAACAGGTAACGCAGATGCGTGATGAATCGCGCCACATTGACGCTGTCCTGCGCAAGCGTGATGCCGTACGCGCCTTCGATGACGGCGATCATCTGCTGGATGATGCCGGTCATGGTGTAGGTGGCGGACAGGTCGCCGCCGGAGAATCCGGCATTCACCAAATGCAAGGCGAGCGCCACCGCCTCACTGCGGGGCAACGCGCCACCCAAATACGTGTTCATCGCGTCGACCATCGCCACGCCTTTGGCGTATTCGTCGGCGTATAGGGAACGTACTTCCGCTTCGAGCGGATATTCGATGTTCTGTTTTCTTTGCGCGCGTTGTATCGCGCCGCAGATGTGGTCGGCGAGCGCCATGACCAGGGTTGGCTGCTTGTCTGCCTGTTCTTTCAGTCCCGTACGGTTCATGGCGTCCGTGACGAGTCTGATGATTTCGGGCGGGATCCCGGCCACTTGTTGCGCCATGTGGTCGGGATCCTTGCCATCGACGGGGATGAACCGACGGACGATCTTCGCGTCATCCACATGTTGTCCCGGCTTGGCTTGGAAGCCTATTCCACGGCCTGTGAGAATCACCTCACGATCACCGTCTCTAGCCAATACGACATTGTTGTTGAATACGCGAAGAACGTCCACGTCGACCCCTTTTTCGCCTCTGTGTGACAGGTTAGCGCTGGATGTCGATCACCTCGTCCCCTGCCTTGACGTCGATGCCGGTCTTCGGCGTGACGGAGGTGAGGGCGGCGGTGTTGAGCACCGTCATCAGCGTGGTGGTGCTGTATCCAGCGTCCTTCACTTTAGCAAAGTCGACGGAAACCAGCGGATCGCCGGCATTCACGCGCTCATCGGCCTTGACCTTGACGGCAAAGCCCTCGCCGTTCATCTTCACGGTGTCGATGCCGACGTGCACGAGCACTTCCACACCGTCATCGGTTTTGATGCCGAAGGCGTGGCCGGTTTCGGCGACGGTCTGCAGCACGCCGGAGACCGGGGCCACGACCTCGCTGTCGGTCGGCTGGATGCCGACGCCTTCGCCGAGCGCGCGGGAGGCGAACACCGGATCGCCGGTTTCGTCCAGGGCGATCACGTGGCCGGCGACCGGAGCGTTCACCACGGTGGTCGCGGCGGCGGCAGCGGCCGGAGCTTCGGTCTTGGTGGCGGTAGCAGTCGCGGTGGCGGTGGTGGCAGCCGGAGCGGCTTCCTTGGCTTCGACCGCCGGAGCGGCGGCCTTCTGATCGGCGGCGGCGCGGGCCAGCACTTCAGCCTTCTGTTCCGGGGTGCGGTAGTCGAAGGTGATGATCAGGAAGAAGGAGGTCAGGAAGGAGACCGCGATGGACACCGCGTACACCCACATCTGGTCGAAGACCGGAATGGTCAGCAGCGAGGTGAAGGCGAAGGCGGTGGTGGTCACACCATGCACGGTCTGGCCGGCGGCGGTGACGGACGGGAAGAGCCAGCCGAGGACGGCAATGACGACGCCACCAAGGCCGCAGCCCACGAGCATGCGCTTGTAGACCAGCTTGTAACGCAGGTGGATGCCGTACAGGGACGGTTCGGAAACACCACCAAGCAGGCCGGCTGCGAGCGCGCCGAGAGCGGTCTGGCGCATGTCCTTGTCCTTGTCACGCACGGCGATGAAGAGCACGCCGGCGGTGGCGCCGAAGCAAGCGAAGTTCCACACGCCCATCGGGCCCTGGATGAAGTCGTAGCCGAGCGTCTGGATGTTCATGAGCATCAGGGCGTTGAGCGGCCAGTGCAGGCCGAGCGGCACGAGGAACGGGTACAGCAGCGGGATGATGATGGCGAAGATGAACGGTGCATGGGTGTTCATCCAAGCCAGGCCGACGCCGAGGCCGTTGCCGACCCACACGCCGATCGGGCCGATGATGAAGGCGGTCAGCGCGCCGACGATGATCATGCAGAAGAACGGCACGAACACCAGCTGGACGCTTTCGGGAATGATCTTCTTCAATCCGTGGTAGACGAGGGCGAGCACGGCGGCCATGAGCAGCGGCACGAACACGTTGCCGCTGTAGTCGCTCAACGCCATCGGAATGCCGAAGATGTTGGCGGTGCAGGACTTGGTGCCCAGAGCCGCGTTCTCCACGCACGTGGTGGTCTTGGCGTCCATCAGGCTGGTGAACTGCGGGGTCATGAGGATGGCCATGATGGCGCCGCCCAGCCACGGATCGACCTTGAGCTTCTTGGCGGCGTTGTAGGCGACCATGATCGGCAGGAAGTAGAACACGCCCTTCCAGATGGCCTTGACGAACACCCAGCCGGCGGAGGCCTCGTCATTCGGAATGACGTTCAGTGAGATGAGCAGGTTGACCAGGGCGATGATGATGGAGGCGCCGAGCAGCACGCCCAGGATCGGGCGGAAGGAGTCGGCGAGATACTCGAAGAAGGAGTCCAGCCATGCCACCTTGCCGCGTGCCTTGGAACGGGCCTCGGCCTTGACGTCGGCGTTGCTCTTCTGGCCTTCGCCGGATGCGGAGGCGGCACCGGCGTTCGCCATTTCGGGCAGATGCATGATGTTTTCGTATACGGTGGCCACGCCGCCGCCGATGACGACCTGGAAACGGTCACCGCTTTGCGGGACCGCGCCAAGCACGCCCTTCATATGTTCGAGGGCGTTCTGGTCCACCTTGGACGCGTCCGCCAGCTCGAAGCGCAGTCGGGTGGCGCAATGCGTCAGACTGCGAACGTTTTCAGGTCCGCCGATCGCAGTGATGATCTGCGATGCGAGAGAGTCAGCCATCCTGATTCCTTTCTATTTCCTTCCGATGGGATTCGATGACGCAGCGCGGCTTTTTTGCAACAAAAAAGACCCGGAACATGGCAAACCAATGCCACATTCCAGGTCTTGCGTCTAAAAATGTTGACTTGCAACCCTGCATGAGTCGAATTCGTTAGAAACAATACACTATCGGCGTGCGATGCGCAAATCGTCGGGCATCGGGACACTGAAACCCCAATTCCATACTGGAGACACGCCGAGACGTCAAAAAGAAAACGTATTCATCGCACATTGTGGGATGGCTTTCCGCGTTCCGCGCAAACTCGTGGCACAATGAAGGTATGGTTGCAAAAAATGCGGGAATGCCCGCCACCCCAGCAGATCTGATCAATGTCGACGAGGTCATTGGAAAGTACTATGACGTCGTCCCCGACCCGAACGTTCCGGAGCAGCGCGTCTCCTTCGGCACTTCCGGACACCGTGGTTCGTCCCTGAAGACCTCATTCAACGAGGCCCACATCGTGGCCATCACGCAGGCCATCGCCGAATACCGCAAGAAGGCCGGCGTCACCGGCCCGCTGTACATCGGCCGCGACACCCACGCCCTGTCCGAGCCGGCTTGGAAGACCGCCATCGAAGTGCTCGTCGCCAACGGCGTGACCGTGCGCATCGACTCCCGTGACGACTTCACCCCGACCCCGGTCGTGTCCCAGGCCATCCTGACCCACAACCGCGCCGCCGACGGCACCCAGCGTTTCACCGGCGAAGGCCTGGCCGACGGCATCGTCGTGACCCCGTCCCACAACCCGCCGACCGATGGCGGCTTCAAGTACGATCCGGTCACCGGCGGCCCGGCTCCGGCCGACGTCACCAACGCCATCGCCGACCGCGCCAACGAGCTGCTCGGCGATTTCAGGAACGTCAAGCGCGTGCCGTTCGAGCAGGCCGTCAAGTCCGATCTGGTTGAGCGTTTCGACTTCCGTGAGCACTATGTGGCCGATCTGGAGAACGTCATCGACTTCGACGTGATCCGCTCCTCCGGCGTACGCCTGGGCATCGACCCGCTCGGCGGCGCTTCGGTCAACTACTGGCCGCTCATGAACGAGAAGTACAACCTGACCATCGACGTGGTGCGTCCGCAGGTCGACCCGACCTGGAGCTTCATGACCATCGACCATGATGGCAAGATCCGCATGGATCCGAGCTCCCCGTACGCGATGAAGGGTCTGGTCGATTCCCTCAACAACGGCGCTTGGGACAAGTACGATCTGGTCGGCGGCACCGATCCGGATGCCGACCGCCATGGCATCGTCTGCCCGAACTGGGGCGTCATGAACCCGAACCACTACATCGCAGTGTGCGTGGAATACCTGTTCGGCGGCAACCGTCCGGATTGGCCGGAGAACGCCGGCATCGGCAAGACCCTCGTGTCTTCCTCCCTGATCGACCGCGTGGCCGCCTCCATCAACGCCAAGCTCGTCGAGGTTCCGGTCGGCTTCAAGTGGTTCGTGGACCCGCTGTTCAAGGGCGAGGTCGCGTTCGGCGGCGAGGAAAGCTCCGGCATGTCCTTCCTGCGTAAGGACGGCCGCGTGTGGACCACCGACAAGGACGGCCTGATTCCGGACCTGCTGGCCGCTGAGATCACCGCGAAGACCGGCAAGAACCCGGCCCAGCTGCACCAGGAGCAGGTGGAGCGTTTCGGCGAAAGCTGGTACAAGCGCGTCGATACCCCGACCACCCTCGAGCAGAAGCAGAAGTTCGCCAAGCTCACCGGCGACGACGTCGAGGCCACCCAGCTGGCCGGCGAGGACATCACCGCCAAGCTCACCGAGCTCCGGGCAACCACGCCAAGATCGGCGGTCTGAAGGTCACCACCAAGGACAACTGGTTCGCCGCCCGTCCGTCCGGCACCGAGAACATCTACAAGGTGTACGCCGAGAGCTTCGAATCCCCTGAGGCTCTGGACAAGGTGCTCGCCGAGGCCACCGAGGTCGTGGACAAGGCTCTGGCCGAGTGATACGGCGTTCCGCCAAGTAATCAAGGCGTAGCGCGAAAAAGACCCGTTCCGTATGGAGCGGGTCTTTTTCGTTGTCGATATCCGCCGTATGGCACGAAACGTGCTTTTCTGGCATGAAACGCAAGCTCCGCGGCACCCCGTATTTCCCTCTCCCGGTACGCTTGGAAGCAGAGCCGGAACGTCATCCGCGCAATCACGGCACAGCAAGGAGGGAACGTGCGCATCGCCATCGTCGAGGATCACCCTGCCGAACGCGAACTGATCGCCACCATGTGCGCGGAATACTTCAACGGCCGGAACGTCGGCGCAACCGCCGGCAGGAATGCCATGCAAACGGTCTGTGACGTTTTCCCCGACGCGAAATCGTTCATCGAAAGCTGGAAGAACAGCCGTTACGACCTGCTGCTGCTCGACTGTTATCTCAGCGACGAGAATCTGCCGCATGCCACCACCGGATTGGACATAGCGCGGCTGCTGCGCAATCAGAACGACGACTGCGCGATCGTCTTCATCACGTCCAGCACCGATTTCGCGGTGCTCGGCTACGAGGTGCAGGCGAGCGGTTATCTGCTCAAGCCCGTCAATCGCAAAACCTTCGAAGCCACCATGGAACGCGTCGAAGAGCAGCTGAAGGCAAAACCGCCGGTCACCCATCTGGCAAAGGCGCAGTCGCCCGGCACGGTGGATTCCAGCTGGCATGTGGCGTTCGGCAATCCGGCCGTGACCATGGACCGGCGGCTCATCGCATACGCCCTGTCCAACGCGCACTACGTGGAATTTACGTTCGCGGACGGCACCCAGACCAAAATCCGCACCAATTTCTCCGACGTGGACCAACGGCTCACCGTGTTCGACAACTTCTACCGCACCGCGCGAGGCGTGCTCGTCAACTTCGACTACGTGTCCGGCATCACCAACGCGCAGTTCGTCATGAAAGGCGGCAAACGCATTCCCATCACGAAAACGGCGGTGACCACCACCTGCCGCGCATACGCGGAATACACGTTCACCCGCATGCGTACGGAGGACTGACATGTTCGCACCACTCGGCGAAATCATCCGGAACGGCATCGCCCAAACCACCCCGTCAGGTCTGTTCTTCGCCATCGGAGAGCAGCTCAACGCGTTGTCCGGCCTGGCATTGTGCCTCATCATGGCATGGAGTCACATGGACAATCCACGCCGTAACGGCACACTGTTCATGTCCATCGGACTGGTCTGGTTCCTGCTATGCGGCGTGCTGTGCGGCACTCTGGGCATCCCATCACTGTGGACGGTCATTCCGACCGCGCCGCTTGTGCTGCTGGTCCTGCGATGGCTGACCGAACTGCCATGGCGGCAACTGTTGCTGATTGTGGCCACGGCTTCCTACATGGTGGCGATCGTCTACTATCTGTCGCTCGTCATCGATGTGGCCGTTCTTGGCGCGGATTCAGCCAATCTCCGCGTCGGCTGGCCGGGACTGGTCAATCTGCTGCTGCTTGACGTCGTCGCACTGGTCTCGCTTTGGCATCCGCTGCATGATTCGATTCCAGCCACATTCGATTCCCCATCCATCAGCAAAGGCTTCTGGCAGCTTATCTGGCTGTTTCCGTTCGTTTCGTCCGCGATTGTGGTGTGGTGCATGCCGGCGGACAATTCCACGCTGCTGGACTCGCATATGCTGGAAATCGCGTTCACCGTGGCGGTGGTCTATTCCTGTTTCATGGTGTTGGCGTATTTCCTCATCTGGTACATGATTCAGCAGTCGGACCGTCTGCTCGCGGCCCGCAGGCGACAGCATTATGAGGCTTTGCAGACGTTGCAGCTGCAACACATGAACGAGCGGATCCGTGAGGCGCGTCAGATCAAGCACAACGTGCGTCACCACATCCACTCACTGCAGGCGTTGGCCGCGGCTGAAGACATGGATGGCATCCGCTCATATCTGGATGAGATGTCCAAACACCGGCTGCTGCAAACGGCACCAATGCAGTATTGCGAGCATGCGTCGCTGAACGCGGTGCTTGTCTACTATTGCGATTGGGTCCGGCATTTGGGTGCGGATGTGGACGTCAAAGCGGCGGTGCCGCAATACATCAACATCAACAACGCGGAATTATGCTCCATGGTCGGCAATCTGCTGGAGAACGCCACGGAGGCCATCACCCAGCAAACGCAGGGCGAGAGGCGGCTCAAAGTGCGCATCCGGTATCGTTCCGGCCCTCCGGCGGCCCTGTTCATCACGGTGGACAACACGTACGGCGAAGCCGATACCAGCATCGAACAGATCGACGGCGATCTCGTCTCGACCAAACATGGTGGCACGGGGCTGGGCACCGCCACTGTACGAGAGACGGCCGAACGGCACCATGGCACGGCCTCCTTCGAGCACAGCGACGGCATGTTCCGCGCCTCCGTCATGCTGTGTCTCGGCGACTAATCGCATATGCCGTTGCCATGCGGTATCGATAGGCGATACCGCATGGCGGACGATGCGGTATGACGGGCAAACGGCGAGTCGCGCGGCTTTCGTAGGGTAGAAGCATGACGATTACGGTTTCAACAGACGGTTCCGCGCTTGGCAATCCGAATGGTCCGATGGGTTGGGCCTGGGCCGACCACGAGCCCGCGGCAGGCGGCAAGCCGGGGCACGAGCATGCCGGCGATTGCGATGCCGGCGGCGCGACGAACGGCACCAACCAGATCGGCGAATTATGCGCCGTGCTGGAGGCGTTGCGAGCGCATCCCGGTTCCGAAGACCTGGTGATCGAGACCGACTCGCAGTATGCGATCAACTGCTCCACCAAGTGGGTGCAGGGTTGGAAGCGCAACGGCTGGAAGAATTCGCAGAAGAAACCGGTGAAGAACGCCGATTTGATCCGCGCCATCGACAATGAGATCGCACATAGGGCGGGGTCGGTGCGATTCGTGTGGGTCAAGGGTCATGCCGGCAACGCGGGCAACGAGAAAGTGGACGAGCTGGCACGCACGTATGCGGCGATTGCCGTTCGCATGTGCGCGAAGGCTATCTGCCGTTGGAAGGATGGCAGTCGCTACTGGCTTCCGAGTATTCGCGTGGCACCGATGTTCCCGAGGATGCGAGGATGCTGATGGATGGTGCGATCAGCGCCGCCGAATACCACATGGGACGCGGACAAGGCGATTCCGCCACGACCGGCACTGGCGATTCCAGTGCCGATACCGCCAATTCCAGCAACAGCACGAAGCCGCGTTCGATCGCCAGCATGCTGGCGGAGCCGGAAGGCGTTTCCCACGACCTTGCGGATTTCGGACAGACAACCGATGACGACGCAGATGATGCGGTGGAAACGACCGTGCTCGAGACCGAACCGGCGGAAACCACCACAATGCTTGAGACCGAAGCGACGAAGGTCATACCCGAATCCAGCTTCCCGGACGCGGGCGGTCCAGCCGAACCGGACGAATCCGGAGAACCGGACGAATCCGGGAAAACGGACGAATCCGGTGAACCGCATCAATCCTATGCGCAGATGCTGGTCAAACCCGACTATTTTCCCCGTGAAGGCGACGAGAACGACAAGCCGGTGACGGGCAACGCGGACGGCACGGACACGGACAGCACGGCCGTACCGCAGAATGCGAACGAATCGCACAGCGAATCGCAAGACGACGAAGAATCGGCACCGGAACAGGCAGCTTCATCGCAATCGCAGGATCTGCCGAAACTGCCGCATCGTCCAAGCCCATCGGGCCTGTCGGTGTCGGGTACGGTGCGGTTCACTCCCCCACCGGAATCCAGCCCGACCTTCGACGGCAATCCACGTCTCATCCGTGGGTATATCGCCGTGGAAGGCTATGTGATGGGTGACGGCACGCTGGTATTGGACGAGGCGCCGTTCGCGGTCAAACATAGCTGAGCGAGACATGTGGGGAGCCGCTTTACGCAAGCCGCTCCCCACATGTCATTTCATGCGCGTCTTTTTTTGCACGCCACCTCACGCAGGACCGTGAAACATTCCGTGAAAACTTTTCCGCAGTCCAAAACAGACACCTGCTCCCGCAACCGACCATTCGCGCCTTGAAAATCAACGCATCCGATAGTATGGAGACGGTCTTAACCCCATATCGAAGGAGGATCATGGACAAGGCACAGCAGGACGCGCTGAAGAAGGCGGCCGGCATCGAGGCTGCAAAGCTGATTCAGAACGGCATGATCGCAGGTCTGGGCACCGGCTCGACCGTGCGTTTCCTGGTCGACGAGCTCGGTCGTCGCGTCAAGGAGGAAGGCCTCGAGTTCACGGGCGTCACCACCTCCCGCCGCACCCAGGAGCAGGCCGAAGGCTACGGCATCAAGATCGTCAACATCGATGACGTCGACCATATCGACGTGACCATCGACGGCGCCGACGAGGTGGACAAGAACTTCAACGGCATCAAGGGCGGCGGTGCGGCTCTCCTGTGGGAGAAGATCGTGGCCACCAACTCCAACAAGATCGTGTGGATCGTGGACGAGTCCAAGGTCGTGGACACCATCGGCAAGTTCCCGCTGCCGGTCGAGGTGATTCCGTTCGGCGCAGGCCAGGTCGTCAAGAAGTTCGAGGCCAAGGGCTACAAGCCGGTGCTGCGTCTCGACGCGAACGGCGAGCCGGTGCGCACCGATGAGAACAACTATGTGGTGGATCTGCACCTCGAGCGCATCGACCACCCGCAGGAGCTCGCGCAGGACCTCATCACCACGGTCGGCGTGGTCGAGCACGGCCTGTTCCTGAACATGGTGGACCAGGTCATCGTCGGCGATCCGAACGGCCCGCGCGTGATGGACAACCCCAACAAGTGAGATCTTGACAGGCAGGCGTGTCGGCTGGTGTGGAATATACCGGCCGACACCGCCGCGCAGATAGCAAAAATCCCGCGACTCCGAAAGGAATCGCGGGATTTTGTTTGAGCGGACGCTTCACACGCGCCTGAAGACTACTTGCGCTGGTGGCGAGTCTTACGAAGCAGTTTACGATGCTTCTTCTTGCTCATGCGCTTGCGGCGCTTCTTGATGACCGAGCCCATCTCAGCCTCCGTTCCTTAAACTCAAAGGGTAAAAGTTTGCAACTTGCCCAATACTACACTGCTTCGGGGACGAATACGCGCGCAGGCATTCATATGGTGGAAAATCACGTTTCGTTTTCCGCGTGATAGTCCATCAGCCGGCCGCGATTCGCCATCGAGACGATTCCGTCGACGTTACAGGGGGAACTGCTGGTAGAAACGCTGGATGTCGTTCTTCGCGCCGGTGGCATAGAAAACCACCGTATCGTTGCGCCACACGGCAACGGCCTTGGTATCGTCGTCCGGATCGGCTTTGGCGCTGTAGGCGCCGGTCGTCTTGCCGGAGACCTTCACGTTGCCGCTTCCCAGCTCCTTGCCGGTCATGGCTTCAGCCAGCGTGTCGTACTGGGATTTCGCCTTGTCGCCGTCGTTCCACTGGCCCACTTCCAGCGTGACGTCCTGTCCTTTCTTGCCGGTGGAATACGTCAACGCGTATTCCTCGACGGGAGAGGTGCTGGACCACGTCGTGCTGGCGTCAGCCTTGGTACGCGCGTAATTCAATACGGAATCCGGCATGGCCTTGAGCAGCTCGCTGGCCCCGTCGGGCAATGCCACGGCATCGATCGACGGTTTGGTGGGCTCCGTCTTGTCGCCGTCCGTACCGTTCGAAGTGGAAGCCTGCTGGCTCGTCTGACCGGCCTGACCGGCCTGTCCGTTCTTGTTCAAGGCCCAACCAGGCCACACAAATGCGGAAATCAGAGCAAGCACAACCACAAGCGCGGCTGCTACGACGGCGGCAATCAATTTGCCATGCGAAGAGGAATTCTGCGTATCAGACATGCTTGTCATTCTTTCACAGCCATAAGACGCGCAACCATCCCCTCGAAGTCATGGAATCCAGTTCCCGAAACGGTTTTCAGCGCAATGTCTGTGCAACGAGTACGCCACCCGCGAACGTCTTGTCCCAAAACCTCCGTATTGTCGGCGATATGGCAAAGACGTCCTCGCAATTCCTCTGTTCCGAATGCGGCTGGAGCGGCCCGAAGTGGCTCGGCCGCTGCCCCGAATGCGGTCAATGGGGCACCATTGAGGAATTCCATGAAGCCCGTCCCGCGGCAGGCTCGCGTACCGCGGCTCCGGGACGGACCTCGCGCACGCAATCGCATCCGGTCGCATCGTCCGCGGCGAGGCCGATCACCGACATAGGCACGGAGAACATCTCCAGAATCGCCACAGGATTTTCGGAATTCGACCGCGTGCTCGGCGGTGGCATCGTGCCGGGATCGGTCACGCTGATCGCAGGAGAGCCGGGCATCGGCAAATCGACATTGCTGCTGGAAACCGCCGGCAATGTGGCGAGGCTGACGGCGTTCGCCACCGAGCGCAATACCGTACTGTATATTTCCGGCGAGGAATCGCAGGCGCAGGTCCGCATGCGCGCGTCGCGCATCGGCGCCATGGAGCCGAATCTACTGCTCGCCTCCACCACGGATCTGTCCACGGTGTTGGGGCTTATCGAACAGTTCAAGCCGGCGTTGGCCATCGTCGATTCGGCGCAGACCATCGTCTCGCAGGACGTCGATGGCATCTCCGGCGGATCCACGCAGGTGCGCGAAGTGGCGAGCGCGCTGATTGACACCGCCAAAACCCTTGATATTCCAGTGCTTTTGGTGGGTCATGTCACCAAGGATGGTTCGATCGCAGGTCCGCGTACGTTGGAGCATCTGGTGGATGTGGTCTGTCAGTTCGAAGGCGATGCCGAAACCGCGTTGCGTATGCTGCGTGCAGTGAAGAACCGTTTCGGACCGACCGATGAGGTCGGCTGTTTCGATATGAGCGGCGAGGGCATTGAGGAGGTGACCGATCCGTCCGGCCTGTTCCTATCAACCGGCAATGGTTCTGCGGCGACGCAGGTGGATGGCACGTGCGTGACGTTCACGTTGGATGGGCATCGCAGTCTGCCGATTGAAGTGCAGGCGCTGGTCACCAGGTCGGTGCTGCCGACGCCACGTCGTGCGGCGAACGGTGTGGACTCCAACCGTATCGCCATGCTGGTGGCGGTGTTATATCGTCACGGTGGCATCAATCTGCTGGCCAACGACCTGTACATTTCCACAATCGCCGGCGGTCAGGCGCGTGAGCCGGGTTGCGATCTGGCGATTGTGGCCGCGTTGGCGAGCGCTGCGAAATCGAAACCGATTCCCCGCACGACGTGCGCGATCGGCGAGATTTCGTTGACCGGACAGGTGCGTCCGGTGCCGAGACTGGAATATCGGCTTCGTGAGGCGGCGCGTCTTGGTTTCACCACCGCCGTTGTGCCGACGCTGCGCAAGAACGTCGCCGTGCCGGGAATGGGCGTGGTGCAGGCGGATACGTTGCAGGACGCGTTGGCCGCGATTCTGCGATAGGTCGCCGATGCCCAAACGGCATCGCCATCCGCATTTTGCAACCCGGGAAAGCCCGTTTGGGTAACAAAACACAGATGGCGTCAATGATTCGCGTCAATCGAACCAATCAAATCAATCGAACCGATCCGTCTCAAGCGGTGAGGCGCTTCGTCTCCTCGACGTTGCGTTTCAGCTCGGCCGCCAGATCGTCGGCCGAATCGAATTTGATCTGCGGGCGCAGGAATCCAGCGAATTCCACGCGCGCCTGATGGCCGTACAGGTCCAACCAATCATCGGTGATGGCGTAGGCTTCCACCACGCGTTCGGCGTCACCGTCCTCGTTGAACGTCGGCTTGGTGCCGATGGAGATGGCCGCCGGCCAGCGGTGTGGCGACTGCATGGCCACGCGCGCGTTGACGGACGAAGCATCATACTGCTGCGATACGCCGTCGGCCGGCTTCTCCCCGGCTTCTTCGCCACCGTCGGCGGACTTCTCCCCCAAATCGACCAGCCAGCCGGCGTACACGCCGTCCACCGGCAGGTATCCGGCGACGTTCTCACTCAGATTGGCGGTCGGGAATCCGATGGTGCGGCCGCGTTCCTCGCCATGCACCACGGTGCCTTCCACGGCATGCGCGTGGCCGAGTATCGCGTCTGCGTCCTTGATACGGCCTTGGCTCAGCAGATAGCGCACATTGGTGGAGCTCCACGTGCGCACTTCCTTGGCCTGATGCTTCTTGCTCCATGCGCGTCGTTCGGCCTTGGAAGCCCCCTCCAGAGGGTCGGAAGGCTCGCCGGGTTCGGACGGCATCACCGGCTTCGCATTGACCGGCACTCGGGTCAGCCCCGGACCGAAATCGTCCACGACCTCCAGCTGGAACACGCCGGTGGCGAGCGCCAGATTCTCAATGGCCTTCACGTTTCCGGCGCGGTTCGCGCCCATGGCGGCGTCGGAGCCGAGCACCAGCGTGCGCATGCCGAGTTTGCCGACCATCTGGCCAAGGAAGAAGCGGTATGATTTCGCGGCGAATGCCATGGTGTAGCGCACGATGAGCGTGTAGTCCACGCCGATGGCGTCGATGGCGCGCAGCCGTTCGTCCACACTGGTCAGCGCCTGCGTGTCAGGCGTGCCTGCGGGCGGTTCCTGACCGTCATGTTTGGCGGCGTAAGCGTGCACCAGCGCGGGACGCGGGTCGAACAGCACCACCACGGAGAACGCCTGCTCCTGTTCGGCGAGTTCGGCCACACGGCGGATGACCGCCTGATGTCCCTGATGCATGCCGTCGAATGAGCCGATGGTCACCACGGACTTCTTGTCGTTGCTCAGGGTCGGCCAATCCACCATGCCGCTGGCATCGGGGGTAAGCGTGATCGTCTTCATGTGTCCTTCTTTGCGTATTGTCCGTGTGTTTGTCGTGTTCGTATTGCGTGCCGGCCGGTCTTGATTGTTTCAGTTGAAGACCGCGACCGGCTTGGTCTCGCCACGTTTGGCGCGTTCCACGATCGCCACCAGATCGTTGGTTTCGGGAACGTACGCGGCCATGGTCGTATGGATGTCGTGGGCGATTCTACGGCCGAACCGCAGATCCGTCGCCTCCTGTTCGGTGACGGGAAGCATGTCCATGGAAGCGGCCGCGCTGGCGACCAGGTCGAGTGCGTGGTCAACGGCATGCTCGGCATCGTCAAGCACCGCACGGTTGCGTGTCACTTCGATGCCTTCGCGGTTGGTGAAGGTCTTAGCTTCCGTATGGGCGGTCATGACGTTCGGCATGTCCACCGAGAAACGCCCGACGCGGATGCGGCGCAGCATGGTCAGATGGCCGCCGAGGCCGAGTTCGGAGCCCAGATCGCGGCCGAGTGCGCGGATGTAGGTGCCGGCCGAGCAGGTCACGGTCACGTCGAGTTCCATGACTGGCTGCATGTTCGGTTCGTTTTGCCCGTCGGTTTCGGCATGCCAGGATTCCTCCGGGGCGATTTCGACGGCATCGGCAAGAGGTGATCCCGCGCATGTGGTCGAAGCATAGCCGTATCGCACTGCCGAAACACTGAATTCCGAGATGGTCACCGGACGGGCCTTGAGGTCCACATCCTTGCCTTCTCGGGCCAGATCATAGGCACGCTGGCCGTTGATTTTGATGGCTGAATAGGAGTTCGGCACCTGCTCGATGCGCCCGGTGAAATGATGGGCGATGACGTCTTCAACGGTCTGTCGTGAAGGGAATTCGGCGATAGTTCCCTCCTCCGGCAGCAGTTCGCCGTCGGCGTCGTCCGTGGTGGTGCGCTGGCCGAGTCTGATGGTGGCCAGATAGGTTTTGTCGTGGTCGACGATGTAGTTGAGCAGACGTGTGGCGTTGCCGAAGCCGACCACCAGCACGCCGGTGGCCATCGGGTCGAGCGTGCCGGCATGGCCGACGCGTTTCATGTGCAGGGCGCCACGCACCGCCGCGACCACATCGTGGCTGGTGACGCCCTGCGGCTTGTCGATGACCAGCAGACCGGAGTTGTCAGGCTTCGTCGTCATCGTCCCAATCCTCGACCTCGACATCGTCATCATCGTCGAAGTCGTCATCATCGGGCTCGTCGTGCTTGTACGGATCGGCGTCGCCGGCGTATTGCGCGTTGGCGCGGGACTTGGCGAGTTCTTCGTCGCGCTTGTGTGCGAGCGCGAGGATGTCCTCGATCTCATGGGCCTCGCCCGGCACTTCGTCGAAGATGAATTCCAGTTGCGGGGTGAGTCGCAGTCCGGCCTTGGTGCCTACCAGGGAACGCAGGCGTCCTTTGGCCTGGTTCAGGGCCTGCTGCGCGCGGCGGCGTTCGCCCTGCTCGTGTCCTTCATGGCCGAGCTGGGTCCAGTAGACTTTCGCGATCTGCAGATCGTTGGTGACGCGCACTTCGGTGATGGTCACGTTGGCCAGTCGCTTGTCGTGCAGCTGCGCCTCCATGGACGATGCGATCACACGCTGAATCAACGCCGCGATGCGCGCGGCGCGGGGATTGGTTCCTGCCATTGCTGTCCTTTTGGTGAAAAGTTCTTGTTGTATCACGGAACGCCCGCAGTCGTGAACCGGCTGTGGGCGTTCCTTACCTGGTTATCGATGCGAAGCTCGAAGCACTCGGCTACTTACGCTCGATTTCCTGCATTTCGAAGGTCTCGATGATATCGCCGATCTCGATGTCGTTGAAGGTGCCGAGGTTGATGCCAGCCTCGTAGCCTTCCTTGACGGAGGTGACGTCGTCCTTGAAACGACGCAGCGAGGAGATCTCGAGGTCGTTGACGGTGGCGATGCCGTTGCGCAGGATACGGCACTTCGTACCACGCTTGACTTCGCCGTCCTGAACCATGACGCCGGCGATGTTGCCGAACTTGGAGGAGCGGAAGATCTCGCGGATCTCGGAGTGGGAGGTGACGACCTCTTCGTATTCCGGCTTGAGCATGCCCTTGAGGGATGCTTCGATGTCCTCGATGGCCTTGTAGATGATCGAGTAGTACTTGATCTCCACACCTTCGCGTTCGGCCAGATCCGCCACCTGGCGGTTCGGACGGACGTTGAAGCCGATGATGACGGCCTTGTCGACGGTGGCCAGGTTGACGTCGTTCTGGGTGATGGCGCCGACGCCGCGGTGGATCACCTGGATGCCGACCTCGTCGGACACCTCGATCTTCATCAAGGAATCTTCCAGAGCCTCGACGGAACCGGAGGAATCGCCCTTGATGACGATGTTGAGCATATCCACCTCGGACTTGGCGAACTGCTCCTTGAGGCTTTCGAGGGAAACGACCTTGCGGCGCTTGGCCAGCTGGGCCGCACGCTCGGTGGCCTGACGCTTCTCGGCGATCTGACGTGCGGTACGGTCGTCGGAGGCCACCAGGAACAGGTCGCCTGCGGTCGGCACGGAGGTCAGACCCAGCACCTGCACCGGGGTGGACGGACCGGCTTCCTGCATGTGGTTGCCGTTTTCGTCGAGCATGGCGCGGACACGACCGTAGGAGGTGCCGGCAACGATGGCATCGCCGATGTGGAGGGTACCGGACTGCACCAGCACGGTAGCCACGGCGCCACGGCCCTTGTCAAGTCGGGCTTCGACGGTGGCGCCACGGGCGTCCATATCCGGGTTGGCGCGCAGGTCGAGCTCGGCGTCGGCAGTGAGCAGCACCGCTTCGAGCAGCTTGTCGACGTTGGTGCCCTGCTTCGCGGAGATGTCGACGAACATGGTGTTGCCGCCGTATTCTTCCGGAACCAGACCGTATTCGGTAAGCTGGCCGCGGACCTTGTCCGGGTTGGCGCCCGGCTTATCGATCTTGTTGACGGCCACCACGATCGGCACATGCGCGGCCTGGGCGTGGTTGATGGCTTCCACGGTCTGCGGCATGACGCCGTCGTCGGCGGCGACCACGAGGATCGCGACGTCGGTGAGTTCGGCGCCACGGGCACGCATTGCGGTGAGGCTTCGTGGCCCGGGGTATCAAGGAACGTGATCTTGCGCGGCTCGCCCTCAAGGTTGACGGTCACCTGGTATGCGCCGATGCGCTGGGTGATGCCGCCGGCTTCGCCTTCGATGACGTTGGTGCGGCGGATGGTGTCGAGCAGTCGGGTCTTACCGTGGTCGACATGGCCCATGACGGTGACGACCGGCGGACGCGGCTTCAAATCCTCGTCCTCCTGCAGTTCCTCTTCGTCCAGGTTGATGTCGAACTGCTGCAGCAGCTCCTTGTCTTCCTCTTCGGCGGACACGATCTTGATGTTCCAGCCGATTTCCTCGCCGAGGATCTGGAACGTGGCCTCATCCAGGGACTGAGTGGCCGTGGCCATTTCACCAAGGTGGAACAGCACGGTGACCAGCGCCGCCGGATTGACGTTGATCTTCTCGGCCAGATCGGCGAGGGACGCACCCTGACGCAGACGGACTTCCTGTCCGTTGCCGGTCGGAATGCGCACGCCGCCGATGACCGGAGCCTTCATCTCCTGGAATTCCTGACGCTTCGCCAGACGGTTCTTACGCGCCTTCGAGGACTTGCCTCCCTGACGTCCGAACGCGCCTGCAGCGCCGCCGCGGCCGCGGCCACCACGTGCCGGACCACTGCTCGGAGCGCTGTTGCCGCCCTGGAAACCGCCGCCATTGCCACCGAAACGATTGCCGCCGCCGGCGGGACGCTGGCCACCGCCCTGACCCGGACGATGCTGGCCCCACTGGCCTGGCTTCGCGCCGCCCTGACCCGGACGACCACGGAAGCCGCCACGCTGGCCACCGCCCTGACCCGGACGGCCACCACGACGTCCTTCGCCATTGTTGACGCTCGGACGGTTCATCGGATGCGGACGCGGAATATCACCCGGAGTCGGGGTGTGCATGCCCTGCTTGCGGCTGAACGGATTGTTGCCCGGGCGCGGTCCCGGGGTGTGCGGCTTCGCGCCATTGGCGTTGTTGCCGCCCTGCGGAGCGTTGCCATGCTGGGGGCGAGCTCCCGGAACGGCCGTCGGGCGACCGGACTGGCGGCGGTCTCCACCCTGCGGACGCGGGGCATTGCCGTTAGGACGATTGCCATGCTGGCGGGATTCGCCTGGACGCGGCGCGCGATGGCCCGGCTTCGGGGCATCGGACTTGGAAGCGGCATGATGCGGCTTCGGCGCTGCGGGGGCAGCCGGCTTCGGTGCTGACGGAGCGGCCGGCTTTGGCATGGAATGAGATGCCGGTTCGACAGGCTTCTTGGCCGTATGGCCCGGCTTCTTGGAATCAGATGCGTTGCCCTGTCCGCTGGACGCGAATGCGTTCCTCAGCTTGCGTGCAACGGGAGGTTCAACGGTAGACGATGCGGACTTCACGAATTCGCCCATCGCCTCAAGTTTGCTTAAAACGGTTTTGCTGTCAACGCCAAGTTCCTTGGCAAGTTCATATACGCGTGCTTTCGGCACTCAATTCTCCTATCTTGGGCCGCGCGCATACGGGCGCGACCGCTACTGATTCACGGCGAGCTTGTTCCTTCTCATCGTGCAACCATGTTCGTGATACCTCGTCTTTTCCCTGGGCATGACGGCATGGCCGTCACGCTTTGGATTGTCGAGTCCAGCATACTCAAGCCCGTGGATTGTACGTCCACGGGCTTGTTGTCTACCGGAAGTGTTGTTTATTCCTCGGTTTCCCCATCGGAATGGTCCGCCGATTCGGCCATCTTCTTGGCATGCGCCTCAGCGGATTCGATGCCGATCTTCCAGCCGGTCAGCTTGGCCGCAAGACGTGCGTTCTGGCCTTCCTTGCCGATGGCCAGGGACAGCTGGTCATCGTGGATGAAGGCGATGGCCGTCTTGTTCTTCTCGCTGATCACCTGCACACCGGTGGCGACGGCCGGAGACAGCGCCGCGGCGACGAATTTCGCCGGATCCGCGGACCAGTCGACGATATCGATTTTCTCAGGACCGAGGTTCTCCATGACGGCGCGCACTCGGGCTCCGCCGGGGCCGATCAGCGCGCCCTTCGGGTTGACGCCTTCGGTGTTGGCACGGACGGCGATCTTGGTGCGGGCGCCCGCCTCGCGGGCGATGGCCATAATCGACACGGCTCCCGAAACCAGTTCCGGAACCTCACGTTCGAACAGGCGGCGGACCAGCTCCGGATGGGAACGGGACACCACGATTTCCGGGCCCTTCAGACCACGGGCCACGTTCACCACGTACACGCGGATACGTTCGCCGTGACGGTAGCGTTCGCCGGGCACCTGCTCGCGGCGCGGCAGCAGGGCTTCGACGTCGCCGACGGCCACGTGCACGTTGGATGTGTCCTTGACGTCCTGCTGCACGATGCCGGTGATGAGCTTGCCCTTCTGACCGGAGAACGCGCCGAACACCTTGTCATCCTCGGCCTTGCGGAACAGCTGGCTGATCACCTGACGAGCGGTCGCAGCGGCCAGTCGGCCGAAATCGTGCGGAGTGTCGTCGTATTCCTCGCCCAGAGTCGGCGCGGGATGGGGATCGTCTTCAGTCGGCTCGCCAGGAATCTCGTCCTGGGCCCATACGGTGAAGCTTCCCGCACGCGGATCAAGCTCGACGCGAGCGTGCTTCGCAGCGTGAGGGGTTTTCAGATATGCCAGTCGCAATGCTTCCGAGAGTGCGGCATCCAGCGTCTCGGGATCAATTCCCTGCCCAGCGGCGAGCTGGTGCATTCCTGCCAGGTCCAGTTCCATATTTCCAAGACCTCCTA